>Ga0114923_10000730_pt1 | contig 24171 bp, 25 predicted proteins | sample SumtaG_FD_89578 | JGI IMG/M metagenome (GOLD analysis project Ga0114923, IMG submission 89578) | Deep subsurface microbial communities from Indian Ocean to uncover new lineages of life (NeLLi) - Sumatra_00157 metaG | ecosystem: Environmental > Aquatic > Marine > Oceanic > Sediment | place: near...
AGCTTAGAAAAATCCTCTTCTTTTGTGTTCCACGGAGAATAATTAATTCCCATAGTTTAATTATCTGAAATTATATATAAAAAAGACAGTAGGTAAAACTTCTGTATGTAAAGGGTAATTATTATTACCTAACAATTCCAATTGTTTTAGTTTCACCTGAAGCTGATGCGTGGAGGTGTCCATTATCATCAACATAAATAGAGTATCCGATATTCCCTGCATCACCCGTTTTCGGATCCATTGGTAACTCCGCTAAGTATTCGGGGATAATCGTATAATCGGTCTCTCCTGCTCCAGCCAAATCAAAGCAACCCGGATCGGTTCCGATACAACTCGTACCTGTTGGAAAATTATTCGTGTCGGGATCGCCATCAGTATCAGGCAAATCACCACTATGTTCCGAGGAATACTGTAAAACTGCCGAAAGAATCGCGACAATGTCCGTCTCCCGCTCGACATCTCTTGCTTTGGCCAATTGCCTACCGGGATTTATAGCCACAACTAACGTCGTCGCAAGTACGCCAATAATTGCAATAACTATCAGAAGTTCCATTAAAGTAAAACCTCTAATGCCTCTTTTCATAAAAAACTCATTTTAATTCAAGATTAATAATCTCTTTGTCAAAAGCAAAATTGTATGCACTATCAAGCTTCTCTTTATCGACCTTAACGTGCAATTTAGTACTGTCCTGGCCAATCTCATACGCAGTTATAAAAGAAGAAAACATACCTTTAAATGCATAAATAACCATTGCTGCCATAAGTACCATTACAACTACGAACAAAATATAAAACTTGTCAATTTTCCCCCAATTTATCGTGAACATAAAGAAATCCTCCGTACTTTAATCCTAGCACACCTTCCTCCTCTAATTCTTCCGTTTCTATTCTAATAACTCGGAAAAGATAAGGGAGTTTTTGAATTTTTTGCATATCTCCCCCAAACTGAGTCCAGTTCCCTCTCATTTCAATAACAACCGGTATTCCGTAATTGCCTGTTTTATCTTTCACAACTTTTTGACTAGTAATATTAATCTTTCTTATTGAAGAATTCTCGCCCTTAAGACTTTCCACACCACTTACGAAGCTCACTAAACCAACCTCATCAATAAAAAGGCCATCCAATTCACCCACCTTATTCTTACTCCCTTCAGCTTCGGATATTTCGAGTGCCACTTCCGATTCGCTTAGCAACACCTGGTTTCTCAATTTGTTCAGTTCCTGCGCTTTTTCAGGTAATTTAATCAATAAAATTATCAAAAGTGCTAACGATGCAATATTAATTATCCCTAATAAAACATCCTTTGTCGTTATCAGTTTATCAATTTTATCTTCTTTCATACTGTTGACGCTATCGTTATCCCTCTCCAGATTGGTATCGACTTCCTTTTTAATCTTTTTCACCAACTTTACTTCCGGCTGTTTAATGACTTTAGGTTTATTTCCCGGTTGATGACTGCCGGATTTCCTAACTTCTTTTTGTCCTTCATGGTAACTGGGAAGTTCTTTCATTTCCGTCAAATACTTCTCAACTTGCGGGGAAGAGTTGGTTTTAGTGTTTTGCTTTTTGTCTACCATTCTCAACCAGCTCCTTTCTTTGGATTTAACATCTCTTTTGAATATATGAAAGACGCTTCAAATTCCAAATTGAATTCTTGTTCAAAACTTGAAATTGGAATGTCCAGTTGACTAATCTTGGGGTTTAATTCCAGGTTTTGCTTGAACGTAAGAAGCGACTGTCTATCAAACGCGGTTCCCAAAAGAACTACCATTCCCTTATCAAAATCGATTACATACTTATTTATCGTTATACCTCCTATCAAAGCTCTTGTAATATCATTTAATACCTCCTGTGGAAGCATATCGACTTGTTGGATTTTACTCACTTTATCTACGATCATATTAATTTCCTTGACTTGCATCATAGCTTCTTCCCTTTTTTTCGCCAGTTGAAAAGCCGCAGTATTTTTTGACTTAAAATCAGTAATTTGTTGCGTAATAAAAAGGTATACACCGAGGGTTAGTAAAAATGATATCGATACAAAAAGCGTAGTTGTCAATATCAAGCCCCAAACTTGAAGCTTCAGTTTTTTTCTCTTATATTTATCAACAAGGTTTACAGGTAATAAATTTAGCGAGAAAGGATCTGCCGGTTCTGCGGGTTCTTGCAATTGAGATGATATTGGAATCAAATAGTTTTGAATCTCTTCTTCCTTTAAACCCCTAATCTCTCTACTAAGTAATTCTGCCTTTATATTAAAACTTTCACTCAACCTATCAATTAAGTTCTTATCAATATTTACACCACCGACTATAAACTTAGAAATCTTAATATCTTTAAAATGAGACAACATCCTTCTTGCCGTACTTTCAATATCCTTTGCTTCCCTATCCTGTACAACAGAACTCCCCAAAACCATATCCTTATCAAGAATTACTAAAACTGCGTCTTTTGAGCTCAGATAAATAACCAGGCTTGCTTCTTTATCATTTTCGGCAATTCTTGTTAATGAAAGTGACGGTATCTCAACTACCAAAGGAAAAAGTCCTGCTTCCTCGGCAGCATGAATATAACCGCTTAATATCTCTTTATTGACAGCGACCGCAAGAATTTGATAAACATTATTCTCTTTTCTAATAATTTTCCAGTCCATCATTGTTTCCTTGAGTGTCTCGGGTAAAAACTCACGAACTTGCCAACCAACAGCTTCATGCAATTCCGAAATGTTTACATCCGCAAGTTCAAACAATTTAACGAAGGTTGAAAACTCGGGTATTACAACAAACACCGACTTTTCTTTTAATTGAAGTTTTTTCCAAGTACTTTTTAAGATTTTGGTAAGAGCTTTTCTATCAGTTACCTTGTAATTAGAAATCAGACCTTCTGGCAGGCTAATAGTTGCATGCTTTTTGACCTTCTTTTTGCTTGCGCCAAGTTGAATAACCTGAAGCTCACCCGGTAAAAAATACAATGATACAAACGATTTTTTAAACATAGGCAGATTTTAATCAATAAGTAGATCAAGTAGTAAAAGTAATACAGGTAATAATAAATAATCAAAACAACCGGGTCTTCAATAATCCCGTTACTACCTCATCTACCTTTAATACTCCTTCTACTTTCTGATTTAATTATGGCAAATGTTATACTTAATATCAATGCAGCCTGCCTACTTCAATAAACAAAGGGGACAAATTCTAATAAGCATTCTAATCGCGATAGCAGTATTTGCCATATTACTTCACGCACTCTTTACCCTCATTACAGCCTCCTTTGACTTGGTAAGCATCAATCGGGCACGCATTACAGCAAAACACCTCGCTTTGGATAGGATTGAAACAATTCGCAATCTTGCCTACACAGATGTCGGAACAACCGAAGGGATTCCAAGCGGTATCCTCAATGAAACCGAGCAAGTTAATATAAACGGTCTTAATTTTATAATAAAAACTAATGTAATATATGTCGACGACGAGTATGACGGACAAGGAACAGATGATTTGTTCCCTGATTATAAGAGAGTGAGAGTAGAAGTAATGTGGGAAGGTCTTGCAAAACCTGCAAAAAATCCCCTTGTTTTTGTAACCGACATCGCCCCCTCCATTGCACAAAGCTATGAAGGGGCCGGAACATTGCAAATTGCCGTTGTGGACGCGTACGGCCAACCCGTAACCCAGGCTTCCGTATTAATTGTTGCAGACGCACTAAACCCCGCAGTCAACTTAAATATAAACACTTCAGGTACCGGCATAACCTCCTTACCGGGAGCACAATCGTGCACTGAGTGCTACCAGATCACAGTTACTAAAGAAGGTTACAGTACCGACCGCACTTACTCAACAAGTGAGGTGACAAATCCTCTTAAACCGCATGTAAGTGTTATTGAAGGAGATGTCACACAAGTAACCTTCTCGATAGACAAAACGGCAACATTAAATGTGTCATCCGTTTCAAATAGAGAAAGTGGATTTACCGCACAATCTAATGTGAGCTTTAGATTAAGAGGGTCAAAAATTATCGGCACAGACGCACTTGCTCAATTTGTTTACAAATACGATGAAGTTCACTCTACAGACGATGGAGGAAACATCGCAATTGTTAATCTCGAGTGGGATAACTACTACGTCTTTATGCCGGAAGTTACAAGCTATGATATCGCAGGGAATTCGCCTCTTTTGGCACTTAATTTGCTACCCGACAGCAGCTTGGACTATACGTTTTCAACGGAATCACATTCAGACTATAGTTTATTAAACATCGTAAAAGACCCTTCACAAAACTTAATTGAGAATGTCTACATCAACCTGACATCCGGAAGTTATGACGAGGAAGAAACTTCCGGACTGCAAGACGCTCCGGATTTTGGCCAGGCTTTCTTTCCGAATCTAGAAAACAAAACACATGATTACACAGCAACGGCATCAGGATATTTTAATTCGAGTGGAAGCGTCGGTGTAAATGGGAATTCCCAGAATGAAATTATTCTCAGCCCGGAATGACATCCTCCCCAAGCACGGAGGTGGGGTATCCTGTCTTACGTGGCTGCGCTACTTCGACTTCGTCGGAGCGGCGCCTCGCCCCCGAGGGCAGAGCCTCGGGCTATTCGGCTTGCAGCCGATGTAATAAAATGAATTTTATATATGATGAAAGATAAAAATGTGCAAAGAAACGGTTTCACTTTAATAGAGGTTTTGGTTTCGTCGGCTATATTAGTAATTCTCGGCGCAGGATTTTTAGGTATGCAATACATGTTCAGTCAAAACCAGGTAACCGCGTGGAGGAATTATGCAAATATTGAAGATTCCAACCTCATTGTTTCAAAATTCGTTAAAGAGTTAAGAGATGCAAGACAAAGTGACGAAGGATCCTACCCACTTGTTGCCACAGGAGATAAGGAAATAACATTCTATTCCGATATCGACTATGACGGAGATGTCGAGCGAGTCAGATATACACTAAGTGCGAACCAGCTAGTTAAGGGGATAATTGAACCAAGCGGAGGCCCAATTTCTTACCCGGAAGGCACGGAAACGGAGACAGTCCTTACCGAAAATGTAGTAAGCAGCATAGAACCCAACTTTTACTATTACAATGAGGATTGGCCAACCGATACGGTAAACAATCCTTTAACAGAAGTCGATAGAATTGCGGACACAAGAGTTGTTAAAGTAATATTAACTATAAACGTTAGGCTGGACGATCCAGGTAGTGAATTCACTCTAGAGTCCAGTGGGCAAATTAGAATGTTGAAAGAAAATTAGCAAGTAATTTGAAAGGAAAATTAATATGAAACTCGAAAAAGGTACTGTTACTCCAGCTCTTCTTGTGATTGCCAGTGCTTTTATTATCGCAGTGTATGCCCTCCTTTTTATACTTACACTCCAGTTTGATTATTCTCAAAGACAAATATCATCGGAAAAGGCACTAAATATTGCCGAGGCAGGTATTAACTATTATCAATGGCACTTAATAAAAAGTCCAAGTGATTTGCAAGACGGAACGGACGATCCGGACGGTCCGTATATTCATGACTATGAAGACCCCCAAGGGGGACTCGTTGGAAAATTTAGCCTAGACATTACACCACCAACACAAGCAGACCCGGTTGTTACAATTCGCTCTACCGCTTGGACAGATCAACACCCTAAAGTGACAAGAACCATAGAGGCACGGTATGGTAAGGTAAACCTTACCGCCTTCGCATTCGTTCACAACACTAATTTATGGTTCGGAAATGATATAACTATTAACGGCCCTCTCTTTTCAAATGGAGGAATAAGAATGGATGGAACGAGTAATTCAACTGTGCAAAGTGCCAAAGAAACATATACTTGCGGTGTGGAAAGCGGTTGTAAAGACCCGACTGAAAAGCCCGGTGTCTGGGGATCCGGAAAAGACCAAGCTCTATGGGAATTTCCGGTTCCTCCAATAGACTTTGACGGAATAGCTGTCAATTTTAGTCAAATAAAAGGAGCTGCTCAGTCGGAAGGTTTGTATCTCGGACCCTCGGGAGAGCAAGGATATCATATAGTGTTTTCGGCGGATGGGACATTTAGTGTATATGAAGTAACAGGCACCGACTACATCAAAGGTTATTCACCTGAAAGGGGTTGTGAGAATTTCTATCAAACAATACTTAGTGAAGTGCTAATGGGAAGTTATCCGGTTACCGATTATCCAACGGTTTTTGTTGAAGATACTCTTTGGGTGGAGGGAACTCTTGACGGGGAAGTCACTATTGCTGTAGCAAAATTCCCTCTTGGAAGTTATACAACCTACACTTACTTGCCAAATGATCTTGTATATGAGGCACAGGACGAAACAAACAATCTTGGACTGATTAGCTATGATGATATTATTTTTACACGCGATGTTCCGGATTACTTCAATTTAGAGGGCTCATTCATAGCCCATCAGGGAAGAATAATCAGACATCATTATGGTGTTACCGATTGCAAATCATTAGGAAGCGATAAAAACAAAAATCAATTCACCTTTTTCGGTACGATGGTTAGTCGTGACCGCTCTTACTGGAATTTCTCAAGCGGACCGGGAATTCCTGCATCCGGCTTTGTAAAATCCGAGCTAACCTTTAACCCCGATGCTGCTAGTGATCCCCCAGGGTATTTCCCTGCGACACAATATCAACTTTTGTCTTGGAAAGAGGAGTAACTATTTGAAGCAAACAATGTTTGAATATACCACGACAGTTCCTTCCTCCGCCTCAAACTGACTGCAAATATCACGAAATGGGTCATTTCGCAGGTAGGAGTCAGGGTCTTCATCACTTTCATAATAACCCTCAAAATATCCGGATAACTCCACCTCCTCATCTCTTTCTCCATCCCTATTCACCGTTACCACATCTTTATTCTTCAAATCCCTTTTAATATAATAATCTCTGACCCCCCTAATTATTAGAGTCCCGGAAATCACAAATAATACTGAAGCTGCGGCAACAAGTATCAAATTGTTAGTACGCATATTATTTTTATAACCCTTCAAGCCCTCCGACAATACTGTAAATCGGAGTAATAAGAAGGATAACCATTCCTCCAACGGCAATACCAATAATAAGCATCAATAGTGGCTCCAGTAATGCAGTTGCTCTTTTAAGACTATAATCAACTTCCATTTCATAAAAACTTGCCAGTTCCTCTAATACAACTTCCAAGCTTCCTGTTTTTTCACCGGCTTGTATTGTCTGTGTCATTGTTACCGGAAAAGATCCCTTCTGATCAGATAGAACGTCCGACAAGGACTCTCCTTTAGCAACCCCTTCGCTGAATTTTTTCGCTTGAGATTTCAACTTCGGCTGCTTAAGAACATCCGAAGATACGTCAAGTGCAACCATTATTGGTACGCCACTTTTTAGCAATGTCGAAAGAGTTCTTGCGAACCTCGCAGTGTCCAATTGTGTCATCACTCTCCTAATAACCGGCATTTTTACGAAAAAGGAAAAAATTGCATTTCTTGTTGAGCGTACCGAGAACAACACAACTACTAAAAACATTAATAGGAAAAATATCCCGAAAGTGAGGGCCAAGTTTTCTCCAACGGTCTTTCCAACAATCAATACATATCGCGTAACCGTCGGTATCTCAACGTTCAAAGACAAAAATACTTCAGACATCTTTGGTAATACAAATCCAAGCATAATAAATGCGTTTGCCATCATTGCAGCAAGTATGACCAAAGGATACATCATGGAGCTTTTTACCTTCTGCGACAGCTCATAAGTTGTCAATAGCTGCTTTGCTAAATAATCAAAGGACTTTTCAAGCGTACCTGATTCCTCCCCGGCTTTGACCATTGTCAAAAAAACAGAGTCGAAATCGGTCTTATACTTTGAGAAAACCGAAGATAACGTTTTTCCTTTTCTTATATGAAACGCCGCATCAAAAAGTACTTGTTCCATTTTCTTGCTCTGCGTTTCTTGTCTAACAATATCTATTGCATCAGGTAGAGGAAGTCCTGCTCGAAGCATCGTAGCGAGAAAGCGACAAAGAGCTGCTTTTTCCGAAACTGAAATCCCTCCCAGAAATAAACCTTTATATTTGCCCTCCAGGCTTTTTATCGTGAGAACTTTATAATTTTCCGATTTAAGGAGAGAGACTACTTCCTTCTTGTTTGCAGCTTGGACCACATCCTCAACAGTCTTATTCTTCTTATCTTTAGCCTTAAATTTATAAAGTGGCATAATTTGTTTGAAAATTGAAAAATAAGCAAAGCTTGGTCTTCGACTAAAGCAAAGCTTGGTCTTCGACTAAAGCAGAGCTTGGTCTTCGACTAAAGCAAAGCTTGGTCTTCGACTAAAGCAGAGCCTGACGCTTCGCGTATGAAAATTGAAAATTCCCGTGAAACGGGTTATGTCCCTCTTACAACTCTTCTGTCAGGATTCCCTGGCAACTCTTACAACTTCCTCTATTGTGGTTAAACCTGAGGACACTTTATTCAAACCGTCGTCAAGCATTGTCACCATGCCGTCAGTTACTGCCTGTTTCTGGATCTCGTCGCTTGAGGACCTTTGTGTTATAAGAGTGCGAATCTTCTCCGTCACTCCTAGAACCTCAAATATTCCTATCCTTCCGGAATAACCTTTATTATTACACTTCGTACACCCTTTACCTTTATAAAACTTCTGTTTCTCTAAACTTGCACCCAACTCCTTCGACAGCTTATCAATAACATTTTTTTCAGGTGAATACTTAACAATACAACTGGTGCAAATTTTTCTAACCAATCTTTGGGCCAAAACAACATTAATGGTAGAAGCTAAAAGAAAATCCTCGGCTCCCATGTCTAAAAATCTCGGAAAAGCACCTGCGGCTGTATTGGTATGAAGAGTCGAAAGAACCAAATGCCCAGTTAAAGCGGAATGAATTGCGATACTTGCCGTTTCTTCATCTCTAATCTCACCTACCATGATAATGTCTGGGTCGTGTCTTAAAAGTGATCTTAATCCGGATGAAAAATCAAGCCCGGTTTTGGGATTAACTTGTATCTGACTCACACGATTCATCCCATACTCAATAGGGTCTTCAATAGTACATATTTTAACTTCAATAGTATTCAGAATATTCAGCACCGAATACAAAGTTGTAGTCTTACCCGAACCGGTGGGGCCGGTCACCAATATCATTCCGTGAGGTTTTGTCACATTTGATCTTACAAGCTCCAAATTACTTCCAGACAATCCCAATTCCTCCAAACTCAAAGGCCTGTTAGTCTCTCTCAAAAGACGCATAACCACATTCTCGCCATAAAATCCGGGGATAATTGAAATCCTCAAAGAAACCATATCCCCATCAACAGTGAATTTGTACCTGCCATCCTGCGGAACTCTGTGTTCATCAATTTTTAAATTTGATAATATTTTAACTCTTGCCACCAAAGCAGACTCAATCCCACGTTGTAGTTTTAATATATCTCTTAGAATCCCGTCTATTCTAAAGCGCACGACGACTTCCTCTGCCATTGTTTCAATATGTATATCTGAAGCCTCCTCCGCCATTGCATAACTCATTATCGTATTCAATATTTTTACAATCGGAACTTTTTCGGCTGCTTTTGCCAAGTCCTCCTCTCCCGGCTCGGCTTTTTTTAAATTCTCGGAAATAATTTTTTCAAAATCCTCCTTTATGCCTTTCTTATAAAGACCGAGTGTTTTGTTCAAATCATCCTTACTTGCATAATAAACATCAACTTTTCGACCCGTATGACGTTTTGCAAATTCAAGAGCTTCAAAATCTTCAGGATTCTCCATTGCCAATTGAAGCTTTCCGTCTTTTTCTCTAAAAGGTATGATTCTATATGTGCGCGCCATTTTTTCCGGAATGAGAAAAAGTATCTTTTCCGGAATTTCCTGGTTTCTTAAATTCACATACGGAACGGCAAAATGCTCGGAAACCAACTTGCCAATTGTTTCTTCATTTATAAAGCCCCTAAATATTAATAAATCTATTACGTTTTTATCCAGCTCGGATGCTGTTTTTGCAGCGTTATCAAAATCCTTTTCGGAAACAAAGCCGGAGCCTACTATTATCTTTTTTAGTGTATCGCTTGAAAGTTTCATCGGGCAGTACAATAAATCACCAGGTAAATAAACTTTGTTTGTTCACTCCTCCGGTGTTACACCGGAGTTTGAATAAACTACCCGGCTACTATTTGATTATAGCGAATGAAGACTATATATATCAAAGCACAAGTTATCGGCATATCAATAATGAGCTTAAATGTTTCACTTCGTGAGAACCTTGCAGCACAGACTGCAAGGAACGCAACCTTTCTCCGAAGGTGATATTCTCTCACCAAAGGCGATCTTCCTCTTGAAAAGAAAAACCCCAAACCTCTCTCTCCGAGCGGGAGGCCGTGCTGGGTAAGCTTCATTACCTCACTCTACCAAATTTACTTCTTGATCTTCTCATACCAATCATCAAGAACCTTTGAAACCAAGTCCTTTGCTCCTAATCCGACAGATAGACCAACAACCAGAACAATTGTATATGTCAGTCCCTGGAAAAATGTAGTAATTAAGCCTCGTGCAATTTGCAGCTGGTCTACTGCTGCAAAAAAGGAAATTATTATCAAAAGCCATCGAGCGATTTTGCCAACAGGCTTTGCAATGTCGTGGTCAACTGATGCAAATGCTCCCCGCACAACACCATCGACTATTCCGGCTACAAAATAACCCGCCCCAAATATAAGAGCTGCAGCAATAACATTAGGGATATAACCCAAAATGTTCGTCAGTATTCTCGATACAGCGCTAAGTCCGAGAATATCAACAGCAGCTAGGAAAAACACAAAGACAACAAGCCAATTAATAAATGATCCAACAAGCTCCATCAAATTTAGTTTTACATCAGCCTTCTTTAGAAACTTATCAACCCCTAAAGATTCGGATACCTTTTCAATGTTTAAAGTTTTTAGTATTTGGACCGTAAATCTTTTTGCCCAATACGCCAGAATCAAACCGATAATAAAAACTATAACTGCCCCAAACACTTTCGGTAAAGAAACCATGAAGGGAGACCAAACGCTTCCCCACGAAGTTGTCAAAGCACCTTGCCAAGTAGATACATTACGCATTATTATTCACCCCCCTTCGCCCTCCATAGCCTTGTGCGAAGGAGGGTTTCTCTATTAACCCTGTTCGCAATTTTCGATGGAGTGTTTATCCATCGGGCTACGGCGAGGCAAGCCCCTTTTCTTTTATGATAACCAAGCTCTACCTTAATTCTCCCTAATTTCCAACCAAAATTCAAGAAAACAAAAGAACCTGCTCCACAGAACCTTGTTCTCCACTGTCTGTAAAAACAAAATGTCCCGCTAATGCGGGACTCTTTGTACTCTGGAAGTGAGTAAGCCAGGTTCTGTTTTTAAACAGTCATCTATCTTTTGACAAGCAAAGCGATGTCTTATGACAAGCTATGCTTATCTTCGCCCCATCTTTAAGATTGGCCCGCTTCCGTACAAAAACTTCAGCGAGGGCTAGGAAAGGCGCCTAAACAATCTTGTTCGTAGGTTGCAGCAGGGAGGATTGCCCGTTTCACTCCTGCTCTTTCAATTAAAAAGAGCAAAACTCGTCTCTGTTGCTCTAGGAAAGGGTTAATTCCCTATCCCCCCTTGGATCTTTCAATCTTCGGGACTAGTCGTTACCGATCACGGCTTACGCCGCGCACCCTGCCTTTAGCTGCCTGGACTTTCCTCCACATTCATTTACATGAACGTGGCGACTGTCCTTCTTCCAGAGCACACATATTATATCAAAATCCCATATTAAATTCAATTACTTTCAAGGCTAAAAGAGTTCCTTTAAGGAAGGAGTTTTGGCAAAATGAATAAAGTATAACTTCCGGTAACACCAACGCTAAACGAAGTCTGTTTCACTAAGCTTACCTGAAAAATAATATTCTGCAACGACTAGCCTCAATGTAATAAAGACAGGAATCGCAATCAGAAACCCCACAATACCTGCCAACCTAAAGCCAATTGCTAATGCGAAAAGCGTTACTATTGGACTAACCCCGGTTGACTTTTGCATAATTTTTGGAACAAATAAATAATTTTCGAGCTGTTGAATCAGAAAAGCAAGAGCAGCAACTGCAATCCCCTGTAGTGGTGACAGTCCAAATCCGATAAGCACGGCCGGAATTGCTGCCACAACTGGACCTATGTAGGGAATTATTTCCAAGATACCGGCAAGAATTGCCAGCGGAAGTGCGAAAGGAATACCAATTAATCTAAGACCTATGTAGCTTGTTGATCCAATAATCAACATTAATGTCAATTGCGCTCTTGCCCAACCTCCAAGACTTCGCTCAAGCAAATCAATAAATTTGCCGACCTCCTTTTTCCTTTTTTGTCCGAATAAATATCCCAATTGAACATCCAATTTATCTCTCTCCAGAAGCATGTAAAAAGCAAATACTAAAACCGCAACAACCGCAACAATGTTTGAAAATATTGAAACAGTTAATTTCGCAACTTCGGAAGGCAGTGCCGCCACCTGAGCAACTAATTGTTGTATTACTTGGTCACTAAAGACAAACGAAAATCCCAAATTGTCCAAAAACCTTGGGAGACTGTTTATAAAACTAGTTGTCTGATCAGCCAAAGGAGGCACAATAGCAGAAATCGTAAATCCAATTACACCAAATAATATTAAATAAGCAAGGAGAACGGAAGCTGCTCTTGGAATCTTATACTTCGAAAGTCTGGTGACAAGAGGGTTGAGAATCGTCATTATCAGAAGAGCAACAAAAAACTGCAAAATAATATCGGCAACTTTTGAAACAAAAAGATACGCCAATATTAATACTGCTGTGAAAACTATAGTTCTATGAGAAATTTCAATCTTTCTAGGCATGACTCGCTCTGCTTAAATATTTACCAATGTTAAATTTCAAATGAGCACCAATTTCCAATTGGTTTATTTGTATTTATTGGGTTATTAGTACTTATTACTCCTGAGGATACCACTTTTTAACTTCCGTTTCTATATCTTTTTTATAAGTGCGCTTTGATATATCAAACCACTGTATTCTTTTCTCTTTTTTGAACCATGTATTTTGGCGTTTCGTATACTGAATCTCATCTTTTATCCATTTATCTATAACTTCCTTTTTCGTCTTCTTACTTATTAAATATTCTCTCCATTGCTTATACCCTAAAGTGTTCATTGACTGCATATTCCAGTTAACTCCCATTTTAAGTAATTTTTCAATCTCTTTTTCTATTCCCCGATTAATCCTTTTTTTCACTCTTTCTTTGATCCTTTCATCTAATATCTTCTTAGGTACTGCCAGTCCAATCATTAAAATATTGGCTTTTAAAGCAGTTTGTCTTTTTTTAGCTTTACCACTCAAATTGTGTTGGGCTATTTCAATTGCTCGAACAAGTCTCCTTGGGTTCTTTCTGTCAGACAAATTTAATGAGGCGCTTTTTACCGGGTCTATATTAGACAGCATCTCAAAAAGTTCCTTAACCGTTCTGTCTTCTAACGATTCTCTTAGCTTTACATTCTTTGGAATTGAGGCCGTCTCGATACCATCAATAACTGCTTTTATATACAACCCCGTCCCGCCAGTCAATATCGGAAGTTTTTTTCTTCCCCAAATACCTATTATTATTAACCTTGCAGTTCTCTCATACTGTGCAACGCTAAACTCCTTCTTTGGTGATACCAAATCATAACCCCAGACATAGACTCCGCCTACTTTGTAGGCTCCGCCTAATTTCGAATTTCTAATTTCTAATTTCGAATTTACAGGTAAGTCCTTGCCTGTCCCAATATCCATGTGTTTATAAACCTGCCTCGAATCAACAGAAATAATCTCCCCATTGAACTTTTCGGCCAACTGGAGTGCCAATTTAGTTTTTCCAGTAGCTGTTGGGCCGCAAATAATTAGTAATTTTTCCATATTAACTACTGGCGCTGGTATATCTTTGTAAAGCAACACGCCAAAACCTCACGGCTAAATAAAGTGTAAGAATACCAAACGAAATACTAACAAAGATTCCAAAAGGAGTTACCAACCCCATAAAAGCTTTTGCAGGTAGGGTAATCATTATGCCAATTGGCAGCAGATATGTTAATACTCCACGAAGTGGTTGTTTATAAATATCCACCGGGAAACGCGCCATGCTAGTCACATCTCGGTAGACCATTATCGTGTGGTCAACTTCTAAAGTAATTATTCCCAAAGAAAGGACAATAATATGAAATGCCGTTGCAATGAGAAAACCACTTATGAGTAAAGTAAAGTATAAATAGATTTGGAAAGCATTCGGTGCAAGAAGACTTCCAAAATAAATTGTTATTGCATATAGTGGGGGTATTGTAATTAGGTCAATTACGTCGGCTCCTCCCATCAACACCCTAAATAGCGCGCTAATTGGTTTTGTTAATACTAAATCAAAATCACCCGATATGAGCAAAGGACGAAAGCGATATACTTCTCGAAAGAAAAATTGAGAGGTTGTATCAATAACCATAAAAGTCAAAAAGAAAAAAATCGTTTGATTGACAGTGTAACCTGCTAATCTATTTGCTCCCTTTACTAAAAAAAACAGAAAAGTCATGAAAAATATAAATCTGAGTACCTTGCCCAACAAAAATATTAATAACACTTTTTTTTGCGACAAAACCATCAAAAATGAGTTTTTACTCATCATGTACCAAATACGCATATAATACCCAAGTCTTTTAAGCGAATTTAGTAGGGTTTCGGTTATCGGCTTATCGGTTTTCCGTTTTCTGATTTCCAATAAAAATACTTCCGAATATTTTTGGTAAAACCTGTATAATGCTTTTCCAAAATCCGAAATTCGACCTCTCAGAGTTAATGCCAACTTTAGATACAAAATTTTTATCTTCTCAATAATCTTTTTGGGTTTACTAAATTTCTTCTTTATACGAACTTCGCGAATATCCCACCTGACAGGGTGGGGATGAAGCGAAGCAGCGAACGAACTTGCCCAACGGGATACCCCACCTGTAACAAAATGGAGGGTGGGGTAGTTCATTGATTTAATTGGAAATTGGAAATTTGAAATTTCATTTTGGTAATAGCCAAAATGGCTATCTCCCATATGCTTGATATGCCTTAAGTCCTTTATTCCAAACACTCTTCATTACTAACCACAAAATGAAAACCCATGCGGCTGATACCAATATTCCTTTTATCAAAATAGCTGTACCAACTTTACCCAAATATATTTGTAGCGGAAAAAAGATAAGGTAAGGGAATGGAGTAAAGCTTAGTATGTTTTGAAAAGCAATGGGCAAAACATCTAAAGGAAATAGAGCTCCTGATAAAAACTCGACAAATATTACGGTCAGCAAAAAATGACTTCCCCAACCCATCTCGGGTGCCCAAAACGGTACAGAATTGACAATAAAAAGAAGCATAAAAAAAATCAGCATTGCCAAAACTATTGATAAGATAAAACTTACAATCGAAAAGGGACTTGTTTGAATGAAAAAAGGAGGACGTAAAATTAAATAAAGTACAAGCGTTTCAACTGACGCGAATGAAATGTTTAGAAATTTACTGGACAAGTCTCTTGTGAACCAATACTTAAAATAGTCAATGGGCCTTATTAAGTAATCGCTCAGCTCTCCTCGCGCGACATGTCCGGCCACATCAGCTGCCCTTGAGGATAGGACAAAAGCTCGGACAATAATAAGTCCGAAAACGTAAGTCAACATTCTAGTTCTGTCATAACCGAAAATTACCCTCCCCTGTGTTGAAAAAACAGTATCCCAGAGAAAAAACACTATAAATATCTGAAAAATATTCCGCACTCTCCACATTATGAAACTTACTCTGTAAGCAAATTCCTGGTGGAAAGAAATTTTAAATACAGCGAAATATCTACTTAATCTTTTAAGTACCGGATTTTTCATTTCCTTTTGGATCGACTAATTCTTTCTCCCTTAAAAACCCTCCTTATTATTGATTCGACGGGTTCTTCCTCAATTGTCAAATCGGCAACCGGGAAATGTTGCAACAGTTCGGCGGAGGCAACTGCAACTGTTTCTCTGGGGACCGATAATACTACTTCAGGAAATTCAAGTTTTTTAATTTCCCCAATTTCTTCAAATTTCTTTATATCGGCTTGTTTTGATAAATACAAACTAATAAGTTTTTCTTTTGCAAATTGACTTATTAACTCTTTAAGTTCTCCGTTAAAAATAATCTCCCCCTTATCGATAATAACCACCCTTTTTGCCAAATTAATCAGATCATCCATATTATGAGAAGTCAAAAGAATCGTTGCCTTACGACGTCTATTGTAGTCATAAAGAAAATCTCTCATTTTCTGCTGTGCAACAACATCAAGACCAATGGTTGGTTCGTCTAAAAATAGTACTTTAGGTTCGTGTAGTAATGCCGCGACAAGTTCCAACCTCATTCTTTGCCCTAAAGATAATTTTCGTACTTGAACATTAAGCAATTTTTTCACTTCAAGAAGACTCGTAAGTTCATCCAACACATTCACATATCGTTTTTTAGGAATTTCATAAATTGCCCTATTCAGTTCAAGAGTGTCAATTGCCGGCAAATCCCACCAAAGCTGATTCTTCTGTCCCATTACAAGTGAAATTTGCTTTAAAAATTCCGGCTTTCTATTCCACGGATCAAAACCAAGTACTTGAATAAATCCCGCGGTGGGATAGAGAAGGCCCGAAAGAATTTTTAGAGTTGTGGTTTTTCCGGCACCGTTGGGACCGATAAATCCAACCAATTCTCCCCTCTCTACTTGAAAAGTAATATCTCTCAGTGCCCTAACTATCTTTTTCTTTGGAGACAACAATGAAGCTACACTTCCACTTAGACCTTTTTTCTTTACTGTAGCTTCGAAATTCTTTGTCAGGTGTTCAATAATGATAGCCTTTTCCTCAAGCTTTTCTTCCGTGCTATCATCTTTTTTTCTCATCAGCACAAGTATATCACCCACTTGTGGTAAATTCTAAATCCCAAATTCCAAACTTGTGGATTAAATATACCAATAACTAAGAACTTACTTTGTTTGGATACTTGGAGCTTGAAAGTTGGTAATTTATTCTATCGGGTTACTTGTCTTTTTAGTTTCTTACCCGGAGTGAAGCGGGGAGATCGGTGAGGCTTAATTGTTACCAGTTTATCGGTATTTGGAATCTTAACAGTCTTCCCTTTCATCGAAATCACTCTAAAAGTTCCAAATCCCGAGAGAACCACTTTTTCTCCCTTACTGAGAGTTCTCCCAATTTCATTAAGCATCACCTCTACTGCCTCATCTGCAGCTCTTTTTGTAAGATGTGCTTTTCTTGCAACAACGTCGATCAATTGTCTTTTTGTCATTTCTGCCTTGAAGGATAGAATAAAGTGCAAAAAATGTCAAGTTCTTGGGAAAAAACTATTTCGCCCCGGTAGTTTGACTTGCTCTCACTTCCCTAATTGCGGTTACTTTTATCGCCCCAGCATATTCAGCTTCCTTCTCAAGTTTTTTCGCAATATCATGTGCCAATACAGTCAAGGCATCATCATCAACTTCCTCGGGTTTTACCACAACTCTTACGTCTCTACCTGCCTGGAAAGCATAGGCTTCCTCAACACCCCTAAATCCTCTTGCAATTTCCTCAATCTTATCCATTCTCTTTACATAACCTTCGTGTGGTTCATATCTTGCTCCGGGTCGAGCACCGGATATTGCATCGGCAATCCAAACAACTACCGACTCTGTGGACGAAAACGGCTTATCCTCGTGATGTTCCGCAACGGTATTAACAACAGATTTTGAAAATCCATGCTTTTTAAGAACCGAAACACCTGCTTCAACATGAGTACCCTCCTCGTCTACAACAACTTTTCCAATATCATGTAGCAAACAACCCATTCTAACGGTATCAACGTCCGCACCTATCTCGTTCGCAACAGCAATCCCGATTTTCGTTTCTTCAATAGTATGAAGAGCAAGATTCTGACCGTAAGAAGTTCTAAATCTATAACGTCCAATTAATTTTAAAATCTCTGTTTGTAAATTAAATACACCACATTTTTCCGAGATTCTCTTCCCTTCCTCTAAAAGCACATCTTCCATTTGAGCTTTAGTTTGCTTAACCACTTCCTCAATTCTAGAAGGTTGGATCCTTGCATCTTTTATTAAACTTTTTAATGCTCTTTTTGCAACCTCACGCCTTATTGAATCAAAAGAAGAAAGCCTGATTTCATTTGCCTCGTCAAGCTCAAGCTCAACGCCAGTGGCTCGTTCAAAAGCTCTTATGTTTCTCCCTTCTTTCCCAATAATTCTCCCCTTGACTTCCTCATTGGGAACTCTGACAGATGATACTGTAAATTCGGCAACGTAATTTGTTGCTCCATGCTTCATTGCATCCGCAAGTATCTCACGAGCTTTTTCTTTTGCTTCCTGCTCTATCTTTTCGCTTGCGGCGCGAATTTTTTTGGCCTTTTCTTCCTTAAGTCCTTTATCAACTTCCTCCAGTAAAACTTTCTTGGCTTCGCCTAAAGTCATTTTGGAAACTTTCGAAAGCTTGGTCTTAAGCTCTTCTTCCTGCTTTCTTATTCTTTCCGCTCTTTTCTCCACTGAGGAACGTTGACGCCCCAAATCATCAATTAATAGCTTAACATCATCACTCTTTGTCATAAAAAATCCTTTCTAATTATCTGAAAAGAATAGGAACACAAACCCTAACTACGAAAGGTTTTGGCTGAAGAAACTAAATATTGAGCTTCTTTTAGCATAATTTCCTTAGGCAAAGTCTCAAGCTGTGCTTATTCTCCAAGAGTAATTTTACAATTATATCCTCCCGCGGTCAACACTTCCGAATAGTATCACGAGAGTGAAATGTTAAGTTAATCAGAGATTAGTTAATCTGTTAATTGAGTTGGTCAAGTGCTTGATGAAAGTAGAGATAGGAAATTAGTTGTTATAAATATAATCTTAAATAAAATCCCGTGTGTTTTAAAATTTGAGTTTGATGAGCGAACACTAATTTGATTACGAACAGATGTTTGCCACCTCGCTGGTATCAGCGAGGAAAGTTCTGTTCGTACAGCATGAACGAAGAAAGCTCAACTTGAAAAACACTAGGGCTCCCTTTCTTGGTACTTCTTTGCCCTACACCATACAGTGCAGAACTTGTCCAGAATAGAATTGTTCAGGGGGTGAGCAAAGAAGTACAAATACTAGTATTGATGTGTATAAAAAAAGACAAAGTTTATTTCTTCGCTTACGCTTAAGATAAGCGAAGCTTGTTTCTTCACTATCACTTGAAATAGAGAAGATTTTAGATTTATTTAATAACCTTCCTAATTACGTCCCAACCAAATCCTTTTCTTGATAAATAAGCCGAGATCTTCCTCCTTGCCTCAAAATCACTTAACTTCTCCCACTTATACCTATTCTTTTCCAAAAGTTTTCTGGCCGATGCTTCCTCATCAATTATAAATTTTGAAAAAACATCGTCGATAATATCTTTTGTAATACCCTTAATTCTTAATTCCTGAATTAATTCCCTCTTAGACTTAAACTTAAACTGAATTCTTTGTCCTATCCACCATGTGGCAAATTTCTCATCATTTAAGAACTCGAGTCTCTTTAGTTTATTAAACAATTCTTCGTGAAGACTTTCATATACTTTGTGTTTTCTTAACCAATTATCGAATTCTTTTTTGCTTCTTGGACGAAGCGACGCAAACCTTAACATCTTCTCATAAACTTTCTGGAATTCCGCCTTTTTAACAATTTCTCCCGCCTTTTCCTCGGAAAGCTCAGATTCTACCTTTAGATTAAACTTTACAAAATTCTCCAAATCCAACCCAAACGCAAATTTCCCATCGAGAAAAATGTTTACTCTTTTTTTACTTTTTTGTGGTTTAATAGAAGTGATAGTGGACACGATCTCTTGCTTTCTAATTAACCAATCTAACTAATTAACTACTTTTCCGCTTCTCCAATTTCCTTCGGAACTTTTTTACCTGAAGATAGTACTTCCCGAATCTTTTTTTCAATTTCCTCTGCCAATTTCTTATTATCCCTTATTGCAAACTTTGCTCCCTCTCTCCCTTGGGCCAAAACTTTTCCTTTATAGTTGAAAAATGATCCTTTCTTTTCAATAAGTGCAAGGTCGACCGCAACGTCCAATAAACCTCCCGACTTGCTTATCCCTTCGTCATTCATTATGTCAAACTCGGCAACACGCAAAGGCGGTGCAACTTTATTTTTTACAATTCTGGCTCGGTGTCTTGAGCCTATTACCAGATCGCCGTCTTTTAATATCTCAATACGCCTAACATCAATCCTCACTGATGAATAAAACTTCAAAGCAAGGCCTCCAGATGTGGTTTCGGGATTGCCAAACATAACTCCAATTTTTTGCCTTATCTGATTTGTAAAAATCAGAATTGTTTTGCTTTTTGAAATGGCTCCGGCTAATTTCCTTAATGCTTGGCTCATAAGCCTTGCTTGAAGTCCCATAACAGCATCTCCCATCTCCCCTTCCAACTCCGCCCTCGGAACCAAAGCTGCAACCGAATCAATAACGATAACGTCAATTGCTCCCGAGCGAATCAAGGTTTCCGTAATCTCCAAAGCTTGCTCACCGGTATCCGGCTGGCTCATGAGTAAATCATCCAAGTTTACTCCAATTATTTCGGCACGTGTCGGGTCAAGTGCGTGTTCCGCATCCACAAAGGCACATTGCCCTCCTTTCTTCTGTGCTTCGGCAATAATATGAAGAGCGAGGGTGGTTTTTCCCGAAGCCTCAGGTCCATAAATCTCAACGATTCTACCTCTGGGTAGTCCGCCAACTCCGAGTGCCAAGTCAATTGCAATAGAGCCGGTCGGAATGCTATCAATCCTTGTTCTATCCGCCCCCTTCTCGCCAAGACGCATAATTGAACCGCGTCCGTATTGTTTTTCAATCTGCTCCATTGCAAGTTTTATAGCTGCCAGCTTTCCTGAAGAATCAGTCATTCTTTTCGGAGTTTCAACTGAAGTTTTTTTTCCGCCAGAGGCGGATTTCGTCTTACTCAACTTTCTTCTTCCCATTATCGTTTACTTGTAACACAATCCTATATAATTTACAAGAACATTTTCTGCCAATATCAAAATAGAGTTTGCTGACCCAAAATAAATTCAACCCCTTTTTGACACCTCATCGGTCACTTTGTTACAGTGTAGCACAACACCGCGCATCAGATTTTTATTCGTTAGCACGTTGGTTTATGATAAAATACAAAAACTCGGGGAGTAGTTTAGTGGTAGAATGCGCGCATGGGGTGCGTGCGGCCCGAGTTCAATTCTCGGCTCCCCGACCAAGTAATGAAAATAGCAATTTTATCCGACATACACGATAATATTTGGAACCTGGAAAAAGTCTCGAAAGAAATTAAACAGCGAAGGGTCAAGACAATAATCTTTTGTGGCGATATGTGTGCTCCCTTTACAGCAGGACTCCTTGGAAAAGCAAGCATACCAATCCATGCATGTCTTGGAAATACTGATGAGGATCATTTAAAAATGGAGGAAAAGGGAGGGAAAAATTATAGATGGGTTTCACTAGCACAAGAGTTCGGACAAATTAAACTCGGTGGAAAAAAAATTGCATTCTGTCATTATCCCAAACTAGCAGAGCTTCTTGCAAAAACCGGCCAATATGATGCCGTATTTCATGGACATACCCACAACGCACGGCGGGAAAAGCATGGGAAAACTCTTTTAATTAATCCGGGTGCTATTTGTGGAATTCAAGGAGGAAAGTCCGGAAAAGCAACTTATGCAATCTACGATACAGAAGACAATTCTACCGAGATTATTACAATTAAGTAACCGTCAACTCTAAATCTTTATTGTCACAAAAATGTAAATCAGCTACACTTATACATAGTATGATACTTGTTTTATTTCGTAACTTAACCAACAAAGACAAATCCGAGGCTGTAGAGCGGCTTATTAAGGGAAGTACTCCAAGCCAGGACTTTTTCTTTATGATTATTCTTTCAATTCTTACTGCCACCTTTGGGCTTCTCTTAAATAGCGCTGCAATCATTATTGGAAGCATGCTTATTGCACCAATGCTTTACCCAATTTTAAGTCTCTCGCTTGGAATAATAATGTCTGATAGTACGCTTATTTCCCGAGCTTTATATACAACATTAAAAGCATTTGCCTTCGGAATCGGTGCTGCATTTGTCGCAACTCTTCTTTTTAACAGCCAGTTAAATGAAGTAACACCTGAAATTCTAAGCAGAACTCAACCGACACTGCCGTATCTTATTGTGGCAATTATCGCCGGGTTTGCGGGTTCATTTGCACTTGTTAAACCAAAGCTTAATGAGACGCTTCCGGGAATTGCAATCTCCGTTGCGCTGATTCCACCAATAGCAGTAACCGGAATTGGCATTGCAAAATTAAGCTGGACTGTCATTAGCGGCTCGTTTCTCCTTTTTCTTGTAAACACAACCGGCATTATATTCGCAAGCTTAATAACCTTCTCGATGATGAATTTTTATGTTAAAAGAGGTGAAGCACATAAAACTGCGGAAAAAGAAGATCATAAGCAAGAAAGGGAACAAGAAAAAGTAAAAGAAAAAATTAACCATAACAAGTAGTTTAAGCTACTCGTTCTTTTAGCGCAGAGTAAAACTTCTCAAGATAATCTTCAGCACGTTCCCAATGGTGTTCTCCGTAACCTCCCTCTGCCAAGTTTCTCTCAACTGCAGCAAGTACCCTCAAATGCGCAAGTTTTGCGGCTTGAAAAAGAGAAATTCTATATACTTCAGCGTAAAGTTTCCTTGCCGTATCCTCCAGTTCAACTGCTTGTTTCACGGACTCTCTACTACCAACCTCCCTCCAAAACTTAACTTGAAGGGATGCGGCTAAGGAAGGTTCAAACGCAAGTTTCACCTCATCTTTAACCAATTCGTAGAACTTCTTAAGAGATGTCTTTGACTTACCCCACTTATTTCTCTCTCCTTCGACAATCGCTTCGATAAAATATTTCGCAGCAGTTGTTGCCAACTTGGTTGAAAGCCCAAATTGCTCCTTCAAATGAGCAATTGCATAATCCCTAAACCTGGTTCCTGGAGGAATTTTTTTCAGCCTCCACCAGGCAAGCTCGAGCCCCGCTGTTACCTCCGGTTTAAAGGTAAAATGCTTAACTTTATCTTTAGCACCGAATCTTCTCCTTCTCCTGCTATAGTCTAATATTGCAGACCTTAATTTTTCGGGTGTCATGTCAGGCAAATGATCTTGTTCAAAGTAAAATTCACTATAAACCATCTGCCACGGCAACATACCACTAGTTCTCTGTTCTCCTGAGGTTCGTATAAAAAGATCGGGATAGGGGTATGGCTGACCTGCAGTATCAAGATAAGATGCAAAAAGCTCCTCATTGATTTTATCCGCATCTATTCCATCTTTTACAATTTTTTTAACCGCTCGAAGTATTTCATCACGCCCACCATAATCCAAAGCAATATTTAGAATATATTTTTTATTATTCTTTGTTTCTTCTTCCGCTTTCTGAATCCATTTGAGAAGACCTTTTGGAAGTCTATCCTTCCTTCCCAAATGACAAAATCTTATTCCTTCTTTCTTTGCATCTTTTAATTCACTTTGTAAATATTTCTTTACCAAGCCCAGTATCTTCTTAACTTCCGCCGGTGGACGCTTCCAATTTTCCGTTGAGAACCCCCACAGGGTGAGCGTGTGTACGCCGAGTTTGCGCGTAGCATCCAAAGTTAACCTAATTGCCTTTGCTCCGGCTTCATGTCCTTTCGTAGGAGGCAGCCCTCTCGACCTCGCCCATCTCCCATTACCGTCAAGAACTACTGCAATATGATCCGGAACTACAGTCCCCGGAGGTAAAGAAATACCCTTTTTTACAGACATGTTTGAAATTATATCACATGCATATATTAGTGGTATAATTCCACCATGAAAACAAGCCCAGCTAATAAATATTTAGAAGATTATCTTAAAAAAACAGATCCTATTTTTGAAAAATATTTCCAATACAAAATTAAAGAAGCGGAAAGGATAGGACAAATACCTGCCGAGTTACTACAAAAGTTCTCCCAAATAGCCAGAAAAGGGAAAAAAATTAGAGGGTTTCTTGTCGTACTCGGTTATGAATTAGCAGGAGGTAAAAACAAAAA
>Ga0114923_10000731_pt1 | contig 24164 bp, 8 predicted proteins | sample SumtaG_FD_89578 | JGI IMG/M metagenome (GOLD analysis project Ga0114923, IMG submission 89578) | Deep subsurface microbial communities from Indian Ocean to uncover new lineages of life (NeLLi) - Sumatra_00157 metaG | ecosystem: Environmental > Aquatic > Marine > Oceanic > Sediment | place: near...
TAATAAGGAGGAATTAAATAATGGCAGCTACAACTAGGTGGGTACAATATGATGTTGCTGAAACTGGTGTTGCCGGCACTGGCGGATCAACAAATTATGGGAGGGGGACACGTGGATATTCTCTCGCTACAGCTAGTGTTGGTGATTCTTTTAGTATAGGCACTAGCAATAACCGTCTATATGTTAATTTTGATGGCGGAGGCGCACAATATATAACATTGGCCAGTGGTGTAGAGCTTGACCCCAGATTCGTCGCAAAAGATATTACAGAAAAAATACACAATTTAGGCACGGCATTAACAGCTTGGGACCAATCACAGTGTGTTTGGGATGACAACCAGTTTAAATTGTATTCTGGCACTCTAGGTACTAGTTCTTCTATAGCTGTGACTAGTGGTACAAACACAGCTCATTTAGAACTTGGTTGGGGAACCAAGACTGAGACTGGCGGCGCAGCAGAAAATTCTGCCGGATCTCTAAATGGCAACACAGGTAACTATATTACAGTTTCTGGTACTTATAATGGTTTCTTTGATGAGGTATACCAAGTTGTTATTAATAAAGAAGTTAGTATAGGTACTCCTACTAAGGGGGGTTCTAATACTTATACTGGTACATTTACAACTGGTGGGGTTTATAACTGGGCTTCTACTATTACGTATACTTTATCCATAAGTACTACTAATGGTACAACCATGAATGCCGGCACTGGTAATGTTCCTACTGTGGAATGGACATCTACAGGTAATGTGGATGATTCATCAGGTCCTTTAGAATTGTTATATGCTAATTATTGGTATAAGATAGGAACTAAGGGAATAATGGTTAAATTTAGCGATGCTATTTTTAATACATGTGACCCTGCGTGGGACATAGTGTGCACTGGCGTAACACTTGCTAATGGTGGTGCTAATTCTCCAGTAGGAACTGCTAAGTTTGTATGGGGTAGTAACAGGGGAGATGATGCTATATCTGCTGCTACTACTAGTGATGCTAGTTGGATTCGGTTGGGGAGTAGAGGATTATATGTAAAATGGACTACAGTGGCAAATTTAACAGCAAAAGATGAATTTTTTGTAATTTGTACACCACCTCAACCATCATCCTATGATGTATCAAATCTAAATTATGGGAATGTAACAGTGTCCACTGAATCCCCATTAAGAAATGTTATATTCGAGATATTATCTGGAGCTGTAGAAATTGATACTGTAAAATTTGGTCTTCAAAGTCACGGCAACTTTGATCATCATGGGGAAGGCAACAGCGATACCTATTTTAGATTCGGAACTGTTGGGCCAGGTAATAATTCAGGAGATAGCCCCATTAATGGGTATGAATGGCGAACCAACGTAACTGCTGCAGATATTAGTAGCGATACACCCCCTAGTTATTTATATGCAACTCAAGAAAATCTAGCTGTTGTGGCAGATGCAGACTCTAGCCAGGCTATTGGGGTTAGTACTTACGCAGGTATGGTAGCAGATCCTTTATGGTTGAATATAAAACTTGGAACATCAGAAGTAGGAGCTAATAGCACAATCAATTATCGAATTTATTTTGATTATTCATAATTAGGACAGGTTTGAGAATTTTGAGGAAAAGGGAGGCATTTAAAATGCCATTGTACAATTCTATTCTAAAGTTAATAAGGCAGGGAACAGATATAGCACTGTGCCATTTCTGTTCCCTCTTTTTGTTTATAGGAGGATGACATGAGGAGAGGATTCGAGGTAGAATATGCAGATGGGACAATAATAAAAGAAGTTCAAATGGAGTGGAAGAAACTTCCTAAAGTAAATATTGTTAGAGTTACACTTCATTTTGATGGCCGCCAGTGGAACTTAGAAAATAAATTGGCATATGACCAGAAAAAACGTGGATCTGTGGTGCCTGGAGTACCGGATAGTTTTCAGATAGAATCCAGGCCAATAGGTTATTATGATATAGTAGATGAAAAGACTATTAAAGTTTGGTATACTGTGAATGAATTTACAGGTAAAATGACTATGGAGGTACAAGATCTCTAATGGCAGATGAGTGTATATCAGTAAAATTTCCAGGCCAAGATGAATATTGGAATTGGTGTTGGGAAAACACTACTCCTGAACCAACTTGGGCAGTTGAAAATGTAACTACTGGTTTAAGAAAAGGCCAGGGAGCTGATGCCAGGGCCTGGAGAACCTGTCAATATTACTTGAAAGGACTGTCTGCTATTTGTAGTAATTGGGTACAGTCTGATGGTGTTTGGCACTGCAATAGGCCAGATTTACCTACTGGATTTAATAATGGTGTATGTGATAATTTAGGTCGTAGATCTTGGTGTGATCAATATACCCCGTCTACTGATGATAATCTAGATGAATGGATATGCGCAGCCCCCAATGGTTATTTAACTGGTTTAGGAAAAAGAGCAGAGGGAACAGAATCCCCAATAATTAGAGTACTAAATAGATCAGAGATAGAAGGTTATAATGATGATGGTAATGGAGTAGGGCTCTGTGATTGCAATGGTTTTGGTAGGGGATCGGCAGGTTGTAAGCTTGTACCCACTGATACAGATGACGAAGGTGAGGAAGGAGAGGAATCTAGTTATGGAGATACTAATGTTGAGGCAGAACTTCTAGCTCTCCCAGTTGTTTGTAATTATTATAGACCATGGACCATGGGCTTTGGTGCTATAACACCTCGTCCAAGGCATATAGAGCTCTCACCTGAAGATGAGATGGACGCAGCTGTTGCCGCCATAGATGAACCATTAGCACTTCGTTTACCTCTATCAGTTATACTCTTTAATACTAGAGCTAGATTTCAAAAGTGTAATTATTGGGAAGAAGATTATTCATCTGATTTTGTGTTATATGATAATAGAATTATTATTTTAGAAGATATGATAGAAGAAAGTATTTTTGATGCTAATGGTCGTATAGAAATGTGTAAATGTACTGATAGCGCCGCTGACGATTATAACCACAGACGTTCAAGTACTACCTCCGTTGACTTTATGACAGGTTTAGTACAAGCTCAAGGTGAGGGATTAATATGTAATGGAGCTAAACCAGAGTGCCCATGTTACACAGGGAAATGGGTACACTGTATCCAAGATAAAATGACAGTGGGCATGCCAGTAACTGCTAATCAAGTTTTAGAATTACGATTTTGGGGTGCCGATTGGGAAACTAGAACACAATATGATAATTTTTATGCACACTTTTCTAATTTCGATGACCCCAAAACTTCAGATATTTATACTTTTACTAAATGGGATCGCCGGTCAACATCGGCTCATGAAAATAGAATGATAGGTAAAAGATTAAATCTTTGTTTTCCAATTGTAGCGGAGAACAAAGAATTTACTGAGAATTCTATATTTGTGGATGCTCCTATAGAATATGTACCATCTTATATAGAAACAGGTACCACTATAACCACTCAGGTACATTTTCCAACACTTCTTAGAGCCCCTGAATTTGAGGAAGTAAGGTCCTTTGCAGTAGATTACCCACCTTTTTGTGATACCTATACCTCCCTTGATTGTGGGGATGGCGATGATGATGGTTGTGCCGAGCCTGGTCATTTAAAGAGAAGTAATAATATTTATGGTGATTATTCTACTTTAATAGGTTATGGTGTAAGAAATAAAACTGTGTATGCTGTAAATTCCGCAGAACTTCATGTAGATGTTTTGATAAAAGAATACACCAGCATGCTAGAGGTGCCCGAACCTCTAAAAGATTATATCTTATTTAAATTGGTAGATACAGCGTTTAAAGGTTTAACTTCAGCATCAGAATATTTTGTTTACGGAACATGTGATTCTATATTTAATTATTATATATTACCACCGATAAAATTAAAATACAATCAAGAAAATAAAATTTTAATAATGATAGATTATGGGGATGGCAAATGGGAGTTTAGGTGGAGAATAGTTAAAAGTTTATGGTGTGGTGGAGTAATAACACAAACTGAATATGATCATACATACCTTGAAGATGGTTATGACAATAATCAGCCCCTAAGTTTGTCACCTGCCGCTTCAGCTAAATTTAAAATGGAGGGCTTAAGCGGCTGTGAGCCAGCAGATTTAATTTCAGTATATAGTCACGAACCCCAATCATCATTTTATAGCATTAGATATTATTCATATAGTATAATATCCACTGAAAAAACTGTAACTGAAATTCCTACTGAAGAAGGTGAAGTTCAGGATTTAATAAGATGGTGGGCTTTAGGTAATTCTAACATGGCCCACATTGAGATAGAAGACACAGACTTAAATTACATATATGATTGGGATATAATTTCTGCTAAAATGACACCTACACCCGATAAGATAAAAGAATTAGAAAAGCAGAAATTATCAACAGACCCCATACCAATGGAACAATATAAACACACTGATAATACTGCAATAGACAGCCACACAGTACCTCCTAATTATAAATTATTGCGGCCAGTAGATTACAATAATGTTAGACATAGATTTTTTTCAAGTGAATGGTATTTAGAAATAGAATACTGGTGCAAAACACTAACAACAGAAGATCCATCAGGGCTGGGAGATGATGTAACTGTTGAGCACGGCGCTGGAAAAACTGATGCAGATAGATATGTAGTGTCTCCTATTTCTATAGATCAGAGCTCTGATCGTGCCGAAATTGATGATATTAACCAAGGTACTGTAAATTTATTGGCTTATTTTAATGATACCGATGGTAGATTAATTAGTACTATGGCTACTAAAGCTTGTTTGAATATAGTAAGAGAATCGTGCAGAAATATAGAAATATTCTACGCGTATAAAGCACAAGGTACAAAATATGATTTAATGCCTAAAAGTGGATTTTGTATAAATATAGCCGCCGACCAGCCAAGTAGTATACCGTATATGCATGGAGAGACTCCTGATTGTGGCACCCATTACTATTTTCCATGGTTACAACCTGGTCCACAGTGGTTTCCTTTTGATAATTGCCGCGGTTATGATATGTACGATGAGTGGACAATTTGTAATAATTGTCAAACTGGTTACGCAGGACCTATGAATGATGGCGTGCTGCTTGACTCAGCAGGCAATCCACAACTTGCTGGTGGTATTGTTATAAAAAGAAAGGATTACAGATATTGCGGTCCTTATAAATATGAAGCTTTTGGTGAGGTAAGATCAGTGAATGCAGTTGCTGCCTGTAATTGTGGTTGTGAATTTTCTTATAGTGATGCTTCCACTTCTACTGTAATATTTGCGGGATACGGTAATATAAAACCTGCAATAGATATACCCTTTTTTAAGTCTCAAGGTTGGATATCACCTCCATTCGGTAATGAAGGTAGAGAAATAATAGAAAAATTTATTAGTCAGGATTTTATAACCCATCCTTATGGTGTTGGAGGAACTAGATCAGAGTGGATGCCCATGGTTATGGATAATTCTATGTTTTTTATGTCGTTTAATGCTTATGATTCTAACCCAGAGGATACTTATTTTATTACACCAAGCAGTTTAGATCCTTTCTACTATGTTAATCAGATGAACTTTCTTCTTTTACAAAGTATAAATGAGCGTATTGCTTTTACGCCACATATTCCCGATGGACCGCCATCAACTGAAATAAGATATAGATTCGAAGATTTATTTGAAATACACCATGAGGCTATTTGCTCATATCCGCTTCCAGCATATCCAATAATAGGATCTGATACAACAAAAGTTATTTTCTATTACTTAAAACAGGTAGGAGGTAAAGATATAACTTGGGCTTGGCAAGAGTTTTGGAAAGATATAGAAAGGGGTCAATCTTGGACGCTAGAGCAGGCTGTGACGGTTGTTAGAAATACCACAACCAATTTAAGTGAAGATGAAGTTAAAGACGCGGCCAATAAAATATTAATTGATTCTGGCCATTTAGATTTTGTAAGGACACTTAACAAGCCAGACTATGTTTTTAGTTATTACAAGGAAGAGCACAGATTTATAACTGAAGAAGGCGATCATTATGTAGAATACACAGCCCCTCTTTTAGACGATGAGGGAAATATAGCAGTTCACGCTACAATATCTATTGATGGGGATATGGCAAGGCCTTTCGAAATAATATATGGTACCATATATAATTCTAATAATTACAGTGATGATCAAGTTGAATGGATGGATGAGGACGGAGATGCTAATGTTGATGGGTCGTCTCAAGAAGATAATATATACGAGAAAGCAGATGGAGACAGTAGTGAGTGGTTACACGATAAAGACACTCTATTTACAGAAGCTGACGAAAGTACTTCAGCAGCAGCTGCTGCTGGAAGGGAGATTGTTACACATATAGACGGACTTACCGGCCAAGAAACTAAAAAATATTATAATATAGGTTTAGTTGTTGATATGCCAAAAAGTAGACTTGATTACTTACCTAAGAGAGAAAGAGAACTTGTTTACCAAGGCTCCGGCATTTTTTTAGAGGAGGGAGTAGACGATGGAATTCAAATTTCTACTTTAGCTTCTTTAGAGTATTCACCTAGTTCAAAAGAAGACCCCAAGGTAGAGGGAAATTATGTTTGGAGATCTGAAGTATCCTTTGTTTACAATGACCCAGATAATCCTATAAATTTATATGGTTTGAGAGTAGTAGGATTATGGGGGAATAAACTAAATGCAGTGTCAGTAAAACCAGGTATTTCTATTGTTGCAACATACCAAGATGGAAGTACGGGTGTTCCACGTATGTTTAATTCAGTACCTACAGACTTTAGCTATGGAACTACAACTGTGGATGAAGAATTAGATCTTTATGTTTTAGAGGTACAGTTTTTGTTAGGCCCCATAGAAATGATTACAAATAGAATGGTGGGGTTTGTTTTAACTTTGGAGGGATCACCAAAGGAAATAGATTTTTTATCCATACAAGACATAAGATTAACTACAGCTGAATATTTGGATAAAAAAATAGAAGCCATAAATGTTTGGGAAAGAAAATATATAGCATCTCAGTATGATAAAGGGCTCGATGATATAAATTTAGATGCTTCAGACAATTTATATAGGAACACTGACGACTATAATTCAGGACTTTACTTTCCTTTCAAAGGTGCTGGCAGCAAAAGCAGACCTGACGAGGAGTTGTCTGGTTTTAATAAAACTAAAGCAATCTTTACTGGGCTTCTTCACACAGTTAGTGACCCTGTTGAAATAACCTATGACAATCTACATAGTGTTGAGGAATTTGAACAACAGAGATTGTATGAATACGCTACGGAAAGAGATGATTCCGGCAGTACTATAATTTATACGGGAATAATGCCTTATAAAGTTACTACATTTCTTGAAGATTTAAGTTTACCTTGGGATAATAGATCGGCTTGGTTTACATCTGAAACTCTCGAATGGGAAAAACACGAATTATATAAGCAATTTGAACTCTATGATTATTGGAGGCCTGGCGGACATTTTTATAGATGGGCCCCTAAATTTCAAAATATAAGATGCATGTTGTTCGGCGGAACTCATGATTTTTATAACGCACAATATGTACATGTAGATCATCAAGGAATAGGTACTCCATTAGAACAGGATGCTAGTAAACCTATTGATATACTTAATTCATTTGGGTCTTTGAGGCACTACACACAGATAGCCAAATATGATAGGGCTATGATTTTGGCCGGCGGAGACCCAGAATATACTGATAAATGGTCAGCATCTACTCCATATAACGGCCTTAGTTTTATAAGATCTGGCGACCTCGCTCCAGATTCATAATTCTGAGAATAATTACCATAAGAAGGGGGAGGTTACTATGTTTAGTGATATGATAAGACATTTACCATGTAAGTATTGTGAGAATGGTAGGTTATATTACAATCAAAGATTAACTATGGAGGCCTGGCAACAACCAGAAGTTTTCAAATTAGATGATATTGATAAATTAAAAGATGGCATTATTAGTGATATTTTAGTAATGGTTTGTAACCAATGTGATTCTCAAATTAGATATACATTAAAAGAAATAGAGAAAGAATTCAGGAAAGGTTTATCGGACAGAATACTAACAATGCTTGGTAGAGGTGATATACCCGATCCTGGTTCTTTAAGAAAAACAGATAGAATATTTATTCATTGTAGTAAATGTAATGGATATGATGGTAAAGGATCATGTCCCAAATATATATACGATAATTGCGAACTAAAAAGGATGCCGTATGGGTTCTAATTACATAGCTGAAGACGCAACAATAACTCCTTCTATTCAGTGTATCCATGATAGTATTATTGGATATTCCGCAGATTTTACTAAAAATGGAAATGTAGATGGTTGGGAATATTTCGATGGTATACATACATATGGGTGTTGGGATGGATTTTTGTTTGGTACTTTATACCAAGAATCAAGTACCATAGGAAGATTTAATGTATTTAGGGCAGTCAATGCTACTACTCATTATTTTATAAGATTAGTGATGAAGTATAACCCTTGGCCGAGAGACGAAAGGGGCATTCATCCTTTACCAACTCAAGGCAAACTTAGATGGAGAACATTACAATCTACTAACTGGGATAGTGATAAGGAAACATACTTTGATATTGAAGCAGATAATAGATGGCATACCTATTTAATAAATGTAGGTATAGAACAGTGGTGGCAGGGAGATATTAATGATCTTAGAATATGGCCAGCTGTAGATGATGCTGATGATGGCGATGAGTTTTTTATAAGAGCTATAGATATATTTTCAACAGAATCACACGAGTGTAGGAACACATCTTGTGAAAAATTCTCTGAGTATGTCTTTCCATGTCCTTGGATAGGTTTGCGTGCTATACAGGAATCTACTAAGCATGATGCAAATGAACGTTTTAATATAGATGATTTATCTGAGTTTATAATAAACATTAATGGGTATGGAAACGAAAGAGTTAAAATTAAAGAGGTTCTTAATGGTTCGGGAAGAGAGGTTTCTAATGCATTGGCCAAGGCCATATCTAGAACTAACATAGGAGGATATGCTGAAGTACAGGTAGAGTACACCGATGACAACATCTTTAAGGTATATTCAGGTACTATACATGAAGATAGTTCTGTAGATATCGTAGACAACGAGTTATCTAGATACTTAAAATTCTTTGATTCTGCTGGTAATGATATATCTACAAAAACTGATGGAGAAACTCCAGTAGATGGATATTCTCCTCTATCAAGTTTTAAAATAAAAACACACCAGGCTCTGGGGCTATTAGACAACGATGAGCGTACTGCTTTGACGTTTAACCCCTTTCAATATAGTTTAGAGGGCGGAAGGCGTGATTGGTTATCATCTGGAACAGGACTAATGTCTGCGTCTGTGGGAGAAGAATCTGGCGATTTTAGTATGCAGACTCACCGTACATATTATGCTATACCAAATAATGGCAGAACCATAGTAGATTTCAATCATCCATTTAATGCCAGTGGAAGAATTAAAAAGATTTGGGTACAATGCACACTAGATGACCCCGATTATAGAATAAGCAAACAAGAAGAGGCAGGCGGTAGTAGTGCTAGAAAGGAAATTGAATTAAGCGGAGCTAAGATTATGATAATGCGCCCCAAACGTAGGGGTAATATGGAGGTTATTTATGAGTGGGATCTAAACGATAGAGATCCAGACAGAGGTTATTACGACGCACTTTATTCTATAACACAAGAAGGTTTAGATATAGATGTAGACGTTTTTGTAAACAAAGGTGATATGATAGCAATATGGAATGCTAATATGTACGCTGGAAAAAGTGTATCTGGTTTTGAATACGACTGTCAATTTCATCAAATAGATTTTAAACCGGAGATAGGCGAAGAGTTTGATCCGGGCAGACTTTATGGTGATGGCAGTAGTGGATTGTTAGTTTATGCTCACGGTGATGAAGCACAAAAAAGATTATATTTAGATATTGATCTAGGTCATAGATATAATATAGAAAAACTAGAGGTTAAAGGCGAAGCATTGAATACTCTTTTGGAGTATAATATAGCCAGTTGTTTAGATATAAATTGGCAATGTGATTTGTTTGGGGAATATCATTGGACCCATTATAAAAGAGGAGACACAAGCCCAGTCGGCCCATATGATATACAGAGATTTAACGTGTACTATGGTTTAGACAATTTAAATGATGGTGTGTATAACGTTCCTGACGGGCTAGCCTGTGATAGTTATTCTTTGACTAGTGATATTGTTCCTTTAGGGCAATTTATTACCTATAATGGCGGCCCAGGACTGGCGCCAACTAACCCACATTATTTTTGGGTAAATGGTGACGAGGAGTGGTTAGGTGTGTGGTTACATGCCGCTGGTATCATACACACCGAACAATCGGTGTATGATTTTGATAATGATCCAGTGGCGCTGTATTTACATTTTCCACATGAAAAACAAAAGCAAATATATAAAGTTAAAATGTTTTTCAAAGAGAAGGCTAATTTTAGAAGCTTTGGTTTATCAACATACGGGGGTTTTTATTATACTTTAGGAGATGCGGACGATGTTCATTACGATCTAATACCTGAATATACTAAAATCACATTAGATAATGTAGAATCTTATGAAGGATCGCCTAATTATAATGCGATAGAGCCCTATTTGTTTCAGAATCCATGTACTGGACATAAGATATACCATACTACAGCCCCAGCATTGTATGAATGGGACCCGATATATTCAGATGTTATTAGGGATTATTCTCCCGAAACTGGGTATGGTGCAGAAAGTGGTTATTTTGTCACACAAACCTTCCAGGTAGATAATGCCGACGCATGGAGCACGGCAAGAAGGGTGGATTGGCAAGTTATAGAACATGAGTGGGACCCTATAGTATGTAAGGGATTTAGAATTTATTGTGATTACCATAAGTCTACTAAAATAACTGAGCTCGAGCTCTATGGAGTAGCTGAAGATATAGGATCTAATATGGCCGGCGGAATAGTAGTTACTTTCTCCGATTACGGGGAAGTATGGTGGCCCACAGAATCTGTACAAAATACAGAAGATTCTGTAGAGGTATTCATAGGAGATTCACCTAGGTATTTCTCATTTGAAATCGTTCCAGTTACTGAGACTAGGTACGATGATATAGTCATACAAGTTAAGACAGAGGATTTATATGCAGGCCGAAAAGGATGTGAGTATATATACTACTCTGGCGAATCTAAAATTAATACTATAAATAAAGGTCAGGTTGTAGAGGTTAAAAACAATTACGGCGCACCATATGATTTATCTATAGATATAGCGCCTGGAAAACTTATAGAAGAGGGGTTATTATTCTACAGTGATCTTAAAAATGCAGCCAGTATATTTAACCCAGCAATAGGACCAGATGCCAGGTACTATAAATTAGATGAGTATTCCCTAATGAATCAGGATTATAATTGTGCTATAAATTGTCATACTTTTGGCTTACATAATTTAATAGATGGTGTTACGGCTCATTATACCTACAATGATATGTTGAGTTGGGAAGAATATGGTCAGTTGAATCATGGTAGTTCTATAGATTTTTATAATCTACCAACAACATCAAAAACAATCATATATATACCGCAGATAAAACGTAATAGGTATTGGAAGTTTGGCCCCACAGACCCCTACAATAGTATGAACATCAGAGAAATGCGTATATATGATGCTGCAGGCAATTATTTAGACCCAGAATTTTACCATGATTTAAACAAAGATTGGTTCGATGCCCCAGTATCAGAAAGAGCACCTCATCTAGAGAATGATTCTGTGGTGGGCAGTTATTACACGTTGGAAGGTGACCAATATATAACCATGGATCTTGGTGATCTTATATCCATCGGAAGAATAGAAATGTGGCACGATGGTATATCTGATTATGTGAATTTTGAAAGAACTACTATTCCATATTCTGGTATAGATAAATACACTAAGATGTGCTTGAGAGCATGGAAGGATAATACAGGTTCATATTTACAAGATGTGAGTTATTATGAACATGATGTAACGATGCATGGTTCTGCCCACATAGATGTAGGCCTAGACGCCAGTAATGTGTCTGTAAATGTAGATTTGGGTTGTACAACGTCCCTGGTGGATTGGTCTGAAAAAACAGATACTTATTACCCCAAAGATCTCACACCAGAGGGAACTTGGTTTACTCCAGTGTCGGCCAGCGGCACAGTTTCCAGTGGAACTTGTGAACACCCAGGGTATGTTGATTTTAATATTAGGTGCCATGATGTAGGAACTGATAGATATTATTACGATATGAGGGAGGATTCTGCAGAAGCTTATAAACTGTTTCAGCAGATGCCATTCGAGATAACATTTACCATAGAGCTTAATGATTATTACCCTGGCGGCCGCGATGGCCATGGAGGAACCTACACAGATTATCAGCCGGCAGTATGTGTGGGGGCTATAAGTACTAGAAGAAGACTTAATAGTAACTTCTTAGGAGGCGCCCAGATGTGGTTTGCTCCACCATCAGCAGTAGGATCTAATGGTACATTTCCAGGTAGATTTGGTCTGGCCATAAGAACTAACCCCCCGTTCACTATTGGTTATTATGTCGCCACTTCACCCAATGACTATACAAATACTTATGTTTCAGGTTTGGATTTAAACACTAAATATTATTGTAAGTTAACATGTTACGGTGGAGACAACGACCACAGAGATAATGATTCTATATTATATAGAGCAGAAGTTTGGACTGATGCTATAGATGGAACCAATCGTATAGTGAATTTAACAAGAACTACTGATATATATTGGGAAGCTAACGATTTTGCAATAGCCGGCGCTGCTTTACAACCTACAACGGGGGGCGTAGGTGATACTACTACATATGGGTGTGGTTCAGTGAAGGGCACTGTGTATGATATGAAATTAAATGTTAATCATGATGTAAAACGTTACCCCTGGCGCGACGAGGAGACGTCCATATATGAAGAATGTAGTATAAGAATTCCTTCTGGCACAAATAACTATGTGCAGATAAAAAATAGTTTAGATATTGATTTAGGAGATAGATATCACACTCATGATTTTTGGATAAAGTTTAGAGATTTACCTGCAGAGGGGGAACGCTACACCATAATGGAGCAGTATGATTATGATGCTGCCAGTATAACTACTACACGTGGATGGCGTTTAGCACTTTATAATGGTGGTAGTTATTATAGATGGGAATGGTGGTTGAATAGAGGCGAAGATTATGGTTATCAGTGGTCTTTAGAGGAATACAATGGACAGACTGGGTCTAATAGATATGTCAATCATTTTAATATAGTTAAGGATAAATGGTATTTTATGGTGTTCTCTAGCGGCACGCAATATGGCAGCGGAGGTTTTTTTCGGCGTTCTTTCTTTGATATAAGTGGCAGGGCCACCTTTGACAGTTCTTACCCTGGCAATGCTGCAGTAATGTATGATATTCCGGCCGGATCGGATATAATTATAGGTAAAGATTTTGATGGTTGGGTTTGTGAACCACGAATATCCAGAGCTGATTACGAAGGCGGCACAGATCATGGCGGCCATAGATATTCAAGTAGTAGTATAGGTTATGCAACCATGTGGGAGGCACCCATAAGACCGTACGCTCGAATGTATGCATTTTCTTTATATGTGAGTAGTGATAACCAACATTATGGCCACCATTCTAACGTAGACACTATGTTCCAAGTTGATAATAGTACCTATCTACCGTATTTATACTATTTTGACGGTAATGAATTTGCTGCCAATTATAATACTTATTTTGCCATAGATTTAGGTCATAGATACGATATAGATATAGTACGCCGATATGGCGCCACTGACGATCATTTAATAACCGAAACGTCCAATGTTATCTATTCTAAAATAGATACAGATGATCCATATGAGGCTTTTATGACGGAGCCAGGGTATGATACCAATGATGATTTCTATGGTTATGGTGGAGTATTTATAGATAAAGATAGATGGCGCATAAGTACATCTGTTGTCGGAAATGAATATGAATATTTAAGTTCGCACAATGGAAGATTGGAGCATAAAGTAGATAGTGGTATAGATGATGTCAGATTTTATTCAAATTTTGGATTTAGAGATGATTTTGATATCCAAATCAAATGTGGTAAGGTGTCAGCGCCGAATACATTTAATTGGTGGGCAGAATTTAGAGTAGACATGTCTGATGAGGTCATGGCTAACTATCAATCTACTTCAGTGGATCAGACGCTGGTTAGTGCAAGGATGGAATATCGGTCAGATACTGCTTCCCCATATTATCGCGCCAAAGCTATATTTACTGATGGAGGTTCTACTATATCCTCACATATTGCTTTAGATAGTAGTGATACAGGTCTTAGAATTATAAGATTTGGTTTTCATTTCTATGTTATGTATTACCAGAATGGCAGTTGGCATGCACTATATGATGCCCAGATTTACGATGCTGAAGGCAAAGATGTAAATCAAGTACATATAGGCCTGGCTTGTGATAGTGGTTACCCGACTACTATGGTATATTGGAAAGATTTTAAAATAAATAGTGCCGATAAAATAGTAGAGCGAAGTACTATTAACGATGCACGTTGGATGGCTATAGAGATGTTAAACGGGGATAATACTTCCCGTTATATAAAGAAGTTGGGTCTATATCCAGAACTTACTAAAGTTAGGTGCCCTGATAATTATAATTATAATACAAAGGGTTGGACAGACTTAGGACCATCTGTAACTGGATATTCCACAGGCACTAATGTGGCACTAGATACCACTGTCAGTGGTTCTAGTTATATAGGCAGTAATACCCCAGGAAATGTGACAGACGGTGTAATTGACAACACCAGAAATAACGCGTGGATGTCAGATAATTCCAGTGAACAGTGGTTATTAATAGACCTGGGAGAAGAGAAGCAGATATATAGAGTTAAGATTTATCATGGATGGAGCACAGCTGACAGTGATTTTATGGTGGAGGATTACAGAATAGAATCTTCTTTAGATAATCAAGTATTTACAACCCAATGGTCTATAACCAACAACAGTTCCTTCAATAGAACCCATGATAAAGCTGATCCATTTACAGCTAGATATATCAGAATGTACATAACTGATTATAAAGCTGATAATTTATTATATATAAAGGAGGAAGATGGTATAAATTTTTATGAATGGCGCGGAGCTTGTCTGAGAGAAATTGAAGTCTACGAGTACTATGGTTATGATCATGTGAGTAGTGAGGAATGGCCAATTGTAGCCATAAATCTAAGAGATCAGTTTTATATTCAAGGCTATTCTTTAGTGGGATTATTTACAGAATATGATTTTTGGGATTGGAGCAACGATAGTTCTAACTTTGCTTGGTCTGACTCTATTCGCCAAGACCCCCAAAAGGTATCTTTTAGTTCGTGGGGCAGCGAATTTGATTATGAACAGTGGTTAGTTATAAAACGTGATACTGCTACTTATCATAACATAGATCCATCTGAAATCGCCGCAGTCAATCAGTCCTATGGTATAGACTATTTAAAACATGTTTTGATAGAATCAACAACCAAAGAAAACCCAATAAATTATCCAACGTGGTGGTCATCTATTATAAGTACAATATCAAGAGATTTTTCGCACGCTGTTGAACTCTGCATTAGTTCTTTGAAAATAGCATACCCAGCATCTACTGCTTTAGATACTGTTCAATTTATAGAGGGGTCTAATTGGGGAGTAGATTCCGATATGGAATTTAGAGATGGTCTGGGGTTTAGATGGTATATAGAAGATGTGGATAAGCTAGATACTACTGAGGGATATGTTTTCTTTGGTGGTTTAGACGGCACTGATAACCCACAACAAGTGGAGTATAGGTGGTTTTTGAGTACTCTATCTGGAACTACAGCATTACAAACAGGCTGGAATAGGCCGTATTTTAGATTTAAGGATGCTGATGAGGTTATATACAATGAAGATGTACCTATAAATAGTTTCATCACGCCTACTATGACAGAGTACACACAATTACAGACCTTCGGCTTCAAATTTAAAGGTAAGGGCGAAGCTTTTAATATGAATATAGACGGCGCTGTGATTCAGAGAAACCATTTCCAGGATTCTTCTAAATTTGATTTTGGTTTGTATTTAGCAGGGTCTGATTATTTAGAGACTCCTCTAGGAGAATTAGATTTGAAAGCAGGCACTATAGAATTTTGGATACGGCCAGATTATACATTTGGTGGTTTAGATATACACCGTAGATTTAAGAATAGATCGTTGTTTCATTTTGGCAATGTTGCCAATGATGTATTTGGATTCATGATAAATTCATCTGGGTTTAACATATATTATGGTAATGCAACTGACGATCTAAGTGCGTTAGTAGTTACAGGAATTATAGCAGGCGCAATAGATGGTCTATTTCATATAGCAGTAGTATTTTCTGCTAATGGTGCTAATTTGGCCGGAGATAATAGTTCAATAAAACTTTATATCAATAATGGCCTTGTTGCTACTAATTATGACCCATGGACTTACACAGATGAAAAATTATTTAAATTTACCTTGGGCGGCAAGGGATCTCTAGCACTTATACAGGGTTCAGGTTCGTTAGAAACAACATCTATAAATAGTGTAGTATCTAATTTAAGGATATATAACTATTGCAAATCAGATTTTACAGATTCTATGAATAATACATTTAGTAGCTACGGTAATGATCTGCTACTTCCGGCCAAAATGATTGAAATATCACAAGATAATGTAACCTATTATAAAGTAGGAGACGCAGAGTTACCTTTTTATTACGAGAAAGTACCTAATGGTGATACTGTACAGATATATGTAAGATCTACTATACCAGGTGGTTTGACAGGCCAAGAAGATAGAACAGCAGGAATCTTAACGCAGTGGGATATAGGAATATAATATGAAATATAATCTAACTAAATATACACAAACTATATCTAATATAGTAGAAGGTGATATAGATCTTACCACCGATGAAATTATTAACATCATAAACACTACTACTGCTCAAGTCCCCGTCCCCGCTTCTGGAACTGCGTCTGGCACTCTGGTTTTAGATTGTGATCTGGGAGCTAGAGTACATATAGATGAGGTCCAGTATTATTTTGATAGTGTTCTTCCTACAAGTACTGCCGCATCAGGCATAAAATTCTATTACAAGAATGAAGATTTTGAAATCTACACAAGTCTTAATACGTTCTACAATGAGAATTATTATTATACTATCGTATCAGGTACATCCGCTCCCAGATATATAAGAGTGGAACACACCACTGTAAGTGGTCTTGGCGGCTATGTGAATAGTTTGTACATATTAAATGACGACACTTATGTAGATTTTGGGGATGATGGAGCCGATACAAATACTAATTTTAGTTTATCATTAGAAGATTCTATAATCGAAATAAATAATCTGGAGGTTTTCAATAGTGGCCCAGTTAAAGCCAACGCTAAACTTATTATAGAACCCCAAAACACAAAAGCAGACGACATACTATCTATATCTGATAGTGTTGACGGGCCTTGGTATGGGGTATATAGAGATGATGATATGGTGACTGGCCTAGATTTATGGGAAACCGGCAATATGGTTGATTTGCAAGTAAGTAGTGACGTGTTAAAATTATCAAATGGTAAAACTACAGGTACATACACTACAAGAATAGTAGATTTGGATGAGGCACAGAGACTTACATTTAATATTATTAATTTTAATTATCCAACAACTACTACAGGCTATAATTTTATATCTACTAGTTCAGAAGATACAACAGAAACTATAGAGGTGAGGAGTTATAATTCTGACCCTATGCCGAGGGAAAGTTACATATATATGACTGGTAGTTATGGAAGTTCTACTAAATATACCAACCATTATTGGACTGAGGATGGTAGTTTAGACGAACAAAGTGCAGATTGGGGCACTTGGGGGCGAACTGGCAATTACTGGGAGTATTGGTATGATTCAGTTAGCGAAGATGAATATATAATAGATAAATCTTTCTATACAGCTGGAAATACAACTGTATATTTTAGGATTAGAAACAAGGCCGGCACTCTGTATTCTACAACTATAACAAACTCTGGGTATACCAGTGATTGTTTTTATAGTACTTATAAAGTATCGCCAGTTAGCACAGGTGGTTTTTGGATAAACTTTTTTTTGGCCCGAGGTGATATTAATAATGGTATTTATTATCTTCGTTATTATAATTCCACCATGACACAGATGTATAACAGACAAGCCAATGCGGCACAGGGAACATTCATGTACGATATGGATGTTGTTTACGATACCGGCCATTTATGGTATACTGATCTAGATCTTTCTACGGTATTTAAAATCAATACTGATGGAACAGTGTTGGCATCCTATTTAGCAACACAGGATATAAGAGGAATACTCGCTTTATCCGACGGCGGGTGTTGGTTTATACAACAAGAAGTCTTGATAAGGTTGGATACAAATGGTCAATTTGTAGAGGATATAGAACTTCCTGTATCTGTGGGTTCTTATATATACAGTGATTTAAACGGTGGTTTTTGGCTGCAGGCAGGTGATACTATTTACCATTTGAGATCAGATGGCACAGAATATTTTAATGTTACAATACAAGATCTATATCATATAATAGTTATGAATTCTGGTGTTTTAACTAAACAGCATGATGGTAGTACCACATCTCCACCACAAGCAAGTTATGTTAGTAAATCTCATCAAAGAATTATAAGAACCTGGGATTACCCTCAAAATGAGGGCGGTTATGTAGGCACTTTTGACACAAATAGATATGGAGCAAGATCTCAGACTTATGATGATCTAGTTGATGACCATGCATCACATTTTCCAATCGCAATAGATACTCAATGGAATAATTTTTCTGAATGGACTACAGTTTCTCTTAGAGATTATAATTTTACTAATGAACAATACCATCAACTTAGATTTACTCTGCGGGCTGATAATAGTGTTAATTCCCCAGAAGTTTATGGTTTGTGGACTCAAAGAGCCATAGAAATATCTAATATTTATCCAGGTAATTATGGGAGGTTTTATTTAAAGTCTGATGTTACTTATTTAGCACCCCAGGATGTGGGGAATTATATTTCTAAAATAAGAGCTTATTGGCTTTTAAATACGGAATAAACATGGCAGATTATTCTTTAGATATAAATACAAGTTTATACAAATATCGGCAGCCAATTTATATAACCGAACCCACCGGTGAGAGGCAAACATATGTGCCTCTTAAGCTAAATTTAAATGATAGTAATTTTAATTTTGATTTATCTCGCAGCGATGGCGCAGATCTTCGTTTGGCAGAACGTTCTAATGGTACTGGTGTTTTAGAAATGTGGGTAGCTTATTGGTCTGCTGCTGATAGAAAAGCCACGGTGTGGTTTAAACTACCTGAACTTTTGGCCAGCGAAACCAGGACGTTATATGCGTATTGGGGCTACGAATATGATGCTGGTATTTCGGATTTAGATACTATGGTTTCAGGAGGAGCCTTCGATTTTGGGGATGATTTTGATGCTCCCATTTTGGATGTAAATAAATGGCCCACAAGTTTGGGAAGTTGGACTATAGCTAATTCTGCAATAAATTTAGGAACAGATGCCTGGATAAGATCTATTAATATTTTAGGAGGACAAAATACTGTTTACACAGATGAGTGGGTATTGACCCCAACAGCTGGTTTGTGGGGCGCTCGTCAAGCTGCCGGTACGTGTTATCTTGGCACCAGTCGGTTATATACAGGTGCCGATGAATTAATAGACGGTGTAGTGGATGTAGAGAATGTTAATCCATATATTTATGTGTCTGGCCTTGGTTGTTCTTTAGGAATAGACCTGGGCACCATAGTTGATAAAATAAGTAAGGTCAGAATATATCTATACAATATATCAGAAAATACAGCTAATAATTCTCTTATAACTGGGTCTTGGGCCTACCTGTCAAAATCTGATACAAATGATGCTGATTCATATGAACTTATTTATAGTTATGTTTATCAAGAAATGGTTCTGGTCCAAGTATCTCCTTATGTTTGGTATTTTGATTTGCATTTTGATGTTCCAGGTCAGAGTTTTAGATACGTAATGTTCCAAGCAGGCTTTACGTTTGATACCTCCATGACTTATGATATTACTGAGATAAAAGTTTATGCTAGAGATTCAGCTACTACAACTGAACCCGGAAACTTTTTAGTAGAAGAAGGCATAGTGGGCATAGGTTCTCCGTCCTCTACTACTGAAGAAGCACATAGATATAGATTTTATGGTGGAGAAAACACATTAGGTATAAATTATTATTGGGATGGTAGTACAGATAGAAAGCATGATTTTGTATATGCAGAAACATATTCAACTTATAATGGCACTAATAAAGGATTGGAGATAGGCAGTTATTCCCAAAATTATATAGCATATTATGAACCAACTGACAGAGTGTATCAAGGCATGGCTAATAGAGATAACTATTCAGATTATGATGATAGTTGGGAGCGTAAAGTTAATAGGAATACAGAGGTTAGTAATTTTAGGATATATGGAGAAGACGGATCGTCAGCTAATGGGGTGAGTATAGATTGGGTTGTAGTTAGAGATTTCACACCCGATTCCGACCCAATAATAGATCTCACCGATTTATGGTTGGACTACGAATATGTGGGTCATCAGTTATTAGATTATATAGAATATACAAGTGATGTCACAAGTGTAGATTTCCATCACCTGTCTGATATGGCCGGAGACCCCTATAGAATGTCAGATAATATTACAAATAGCATATCGAATGTATTTATTAGCGATGGTACTACTACATCAGGTAGTTTAATAATTGATTTCGGCCGTGGTAGATACAGTATTACAGACGCCGAGTACACACATTTTAATAGTGACAACAGTGTCTATTATTATAACGCTTCCAAGCTTTCTGATCTAGATACTGATGTGCATGATAGAGATTATTGGCAAACTACCACTACATCTGGTTGGGCAGCAATAGAGTTTACTGACACCAAAGACATATCTTGTTTAGCTCTAAGAGCTGTATCTGGAATTACTGATGGTATGCCGGATAATTTTAGATTCTATGGTTCCCAATCAAACCCACGTTTTGGTGGTTGGAGCGATAAGGTTCTTATATATGAAGGACAAGCTAGATCAATGGAGGAAGAACAAACATTTTATTTTTCTACTGGGTTGACCTTTTATAAATATTATATACTAGAGGTTTTAGACACACATGGCAGTAATGTAGCCATACAAGAATGGGGAATGTACGAGCGTTCAAACATTATAGGTAAAAAAGTAATCTCACAGTTAAGATTACATCCAGTAGCATTCACCGATAATGAATACTATTTTGTAAAAGAAATAGAGTTTTATGGCAGTGATGATGGTTTCACTTGGGTGCCTCTGATAGCCAAAACAGATACCCCAACTCCATTTACTGATTATACTTATGGTAGATGGAGTAGATATTCATTTGAAAATTTTGAAGCTTATTATATTTACAAGATGACGTGTTATAATAATTGGCACGCTGATGAAGACATAATTAAAATGGCAGAGTGGGGGATGGTAGTAAAAGCAGATGAAATATACAATCATAGGATTTTGAGTGGAACTACAAATAATATAAATAATATATGGGCCGATCCTGGTACTACAATGAGTAGTGGTATCATATATGTTACTAATGAGGAGTTCAACTCTATATTAAATGACAAGTTACTTCATCATTCTGAATTACCGTTAGACACAGGTGATTTTAATGTAAAAACATAAGGGGAGTTAGTTATGGATGCTATTTATATAAGTGGTAATAGCTTCAAAGTTCTAGAAGATAGAACAGGGGAGTTTAACGCCAGCAGGAGAGTGAAGATGGACTGCGGTCTTGATGGAGTGAAGTATGCTTCAGTAGTATCATCATCATATTCTTTACCTTACACTACCGTTGTAATAGATGAATCTGATCTGACTGCTGCACTAGTCTCAGCTTGGTATGGTGTTACACAGACTGGAGAGATAGGCAGTTTCCCCGATCACACACACGAGGGGGATATTGAGGGGCAGGGCGGCCAGTTGGATAGCGAAGATTTAGGTATAACCTTTTTATCTCTTCTCGACACTCCTGCAACATATTCAGGTACTGACGGGCAATATCTCATGTCCACAGGCTCCGGTACAGAATGGGCTACTGTTGATGGTGGAGCTTCAACTTTAATAGACCTCACTGACACACCCGCCGCGTATGATGACGGCAAATATTTAATATCTACTGTTACTGGCACAGAATGGGCTACTGTTGATGGTGGAGCTTCAACTTTAATAGACCTCACTGACACACCCGCCGGGTATGATTATGGTAAGTTTCTTAAGTCTATAGGTGATAGTACAAGATGGGCAGATGTTTTGGCCGGTACAGGGTGGGAGTCTGGCGTAGGAGTTCCTAGTGGGGCGTTGGGTAATACTTATAACTATTATTTGAATACCGCCACTGGACAAATATATACAAAAACTGATCTAATTTATGGCAGCGATCAGTGTTCTGGTGGTACAGCGACTGCAGACAGTATTTTTAGTGGTACTTATAGTGCTGATAAAGCGTTTGACAATAATCACGGAACTTATTGGATACGCAATCAGCTCAACGATTTTCCCGCTTGGTTGCAGTATCAATTTACTACACAGAAACAAATTCAAAAAATAAGAATACGTATACGTCCGTCATACGCTATTACACGTGGACCAAGCGATTTCATAGTGAAGGCGTCAAACACGGGATCTTTTTCAGGCGAAGAGGTAGATCTTTATAGTACGACTGGAGCTACATATTCAGAAGGTGTATATTCGGAATTCTTTTTCGCCAATGAAGATATATATTTGTATTATAGAATACATATCACCGATAATAATGGTGATGGTAATTATATAGACATAGCCGAAGTAGAAATGATAGAAATAGACAGTTCTGATTGGGAGTTGATCTACACACCAACATTATCTGGGCTAGCTGACACGCCCGCCGCATACGACGATGGTAAATTTTTAATGTCTACTGCCGTAGGTACTGAGTGGACTACTGTAACTGGATCTACTACATTTTTAGATCTCACTGACACACCATCCACATATGATGATGGGTATTATCTAAGAGTTACTACCTCAGGAATAACCACGGTGAGTGGTATTATTTTAGAAGCACCGAGCGGTTCAGAATGGCTTATACAGGTAACTAATAGTGGTATTTTATACACAACAGAGGTAGTGTAAATGGGTTGGACAGGCCAAAATAATGATCAGTGGATAGAATACTCCGATCAAGAGTGGGGTGTAGATCCAGATCCATTTTATCTACTTAAACAAATATGGGCCGATGGTACCTATGTTTATGCAGCTACCACTGATGGTCTAAATATAATAGAGTTAACATCAGAACTTGCATATGCACATGTGACATATTCTGATGGTTTTAATTCTGTTTGGGCTGATGCTAATAGGGTTTATTTGGCCACGCCGGCTAGCGGCGTTAAATATATTGAAAAGACGTGTATAAGTGGTAGTACAATAAGTCCATATGAACTAACAACATGTCTAAAGGGTTATCTTAATGAACCAGATATATTATCTGATCAAGTAAGATACTTACACGGTAACAATGGTCATATGATATTTAGTACGGCCTCTGGAGTTAATTATAGAGGAGCAGACCCCTATTATCAACGTGCAGAGACAGGCACTAAACTGGCCAGAAAAGTTTTTATAACACCATCAGGTAAAATGTATTACGTAACGTGGGACGGCAGTACCTGGAAGATAAACATAAAGAACGCAGACAACCAGGATTGGTCTACACCAGATAAGACATATGAAATAACAGAAGACGTATTTGATATATTTATATCAGAAAGAGCGTTCTTAAATACTATATTTGTAGCTACAACTAGTGGAGTCTATGTTATCTATGAAAGTACAGATGTGACAGATGTTTATTACACAGGTGTTAGTGGATTAGCAGGAACTTCTAACATATTTACAGCTATATGGGCGGATTTTGACGCCAGTCAGAATAATGGTAAGATGTATGTGTTGTCTTGGGGGTCAGGAACAGCATTATCGATTTTAAATTTGGAAGAAAAGGAATTATATGACCA
>Ga0114923_10000732_pt1 | contig 24161 bp, 43 predicted proteins | sample SumtaG_FD_89578 | JGI IMG/M metagenome (GOLD analysis project Ga0114923, IMG submission 89578) | Deep subsurface microbial communities from Indian Ocean to uncover new lineages of life (NeLLi) - Sumatra_00157 metaG | ecosystem: Environmental > Aquatic > Marine > Oceanic > Sediment | place: near...
AACCTACGGGCGTATCCTCAAAACCGCCAGAAATAGAACAAGTAATAACATCCCCCACAGAAGTAATAGTGCCAGGGCCTTCAATTTCTTCCGTAGACCCGGTTAGCCAAACACCATCGAACACTGTAAGTGCCATTTTTTTCTCCTAATTGAAATTATATTTTAGAAACCCTTCATGTGAACCTTGATAAAAAGTGCAGAAAAATCACAAAGAGTAGCCAATCCAGAATAGATACAACTCAAATTATCCTCCAAACAATGCTTGAAGATCGATACCTATAGTTAAACATTGATACAATCCTATATTCTCAGCAAACCGTTGCCATGTATTCTCCAGATACATCGCTGTTGGAGTCCACCAGCAAGCATTTGGGCATGCTCCACACCATAAACTTTCCAACGATGGCATTCTTTTCCCCTTTATTGAAAGTTAATACACCCAAGGCAATCGAGACAGCAGTAGACATAGCCAAAAGAATACGATGCTATTATCTCAATCGCAGAGGTTACAATTGCTGGAACAAATTCGCCAATTGGCATTTTTTCTCCTTATTAATATGCTAGCATGCAGTAGATGTCAGAGAGGTATACTCCAATATCTACTGCCATAATCACTACACCTTGAAACACTGAAAGACAGTCCATACGTCACCTATTTTAAAATAAAGAAGGAAAGCATGGGCACCATACTAGATGAAAGGCCTCAACCCCAGTTTGGATAAGATCAAACAATGGGCTGCAATCAAACACAGGCACATTGCCAACGGAACTTATAAAAACATCAGATACAATAACTCTAAAAGGCATTGGTTCCCCCTCCTACATAAGACTATGTAAAGCTTCAGTAGCGGATAATAAAGCGTAGGTTGCTCCAGTAACTACGGCAACTGCAGTTCCTCCAATAGCTGAACAAGCAGCTCCACCAACTATACCAGTGGCTAAGACAGCAGCCAAGCCTATCCCAGTAAAGAAAAACTCCATTACATGCCTCCTGCAGCAAAGATAGCCAGCTGCGCAACAATAACAGTTCCCATTCCAGCAGCGAAACAACCAGCTCCTCCAGCAACACAACCTATAGCAGCACCTAAAAAGAATGTAGCCATTGTCTTATTATCCCCCTATTCCACTAAGAGAAGCTACTGTCCATCCGATCAGTGCTCCAACAGTTCCTCCAAAGCTTCCGCCTATTCCAGACATAATCATCATTCCAGTAATGCCTAGCAAAGTACTTGATGCTACAAATCCTCTGTACATAATTCCCCCTAATTAGAATGGCAAAATGAATAAACCAAAAAGCGCCCCAATAGATGTTCCCATAGCAGTACCTACTAAAGTTGTAATAGATATTATCGCACCAGACATAGCTACCCCCAATCACATTATTAAAAGAATATAGAGTTGCCAAATAATCCGTAGTTAATAAAGTCATTAACAAAAATATAACCCGCAACAACTAACTGTTCTGCAAAGCAAAACATCGATTCCATTTGCTACTCCTCGTCTGAAACTACAATTTGTCTGTTTTGTTTTATCATCTTCTCGTAGTATGATATCTCGTATTCACGAGTGGTATACCTAAACCCACAGTCTAGACACTCCCTTCGCCTTTTTACACAAATCCCAGTAGTATTTATACGAGAATTAGTAACTTTATCATTCCAGCTCCTGCACTTACTGCACTTCATCTATCTCCCCTTTCTCAATCACATTTTCGTCCGGCTCAGAGGCCAGCTCATTGGCCAGCTCTATCTCTTCGTCAGAGTAACTTAGTTCTCTCTTCAAAAATATATCCTTAGGAACTATCGATTCCACTCCAGGAGTAGACATGTAAGAAGCTAAGGCTTCTGTTCTCATCTTGCCTATCTCTGCCTTATCCTTTTCCTCTAATACCACAAGAGGATCCCATGCAATGGTGTAGCCTTCTTTAGGGTCTGCTATGGCTCCTAAGGTTATAAGCCTATCAATAAGAGGTTCTAGTATTATCTCTTTTGCTACAGACTCTCTTCTCTGCTCTATCATCTTTAACCATGCTCTTTCGTCTTGTGACGAGGCTAATTCACCCCTCTCAGAGCCAGTTAACATACGAACTGGAATACCAGTAGCTCCAGCTATCATCTGTAACTGTACTTCAACATGATCCTTAGGAGAAACAACTTGTGGTGCCAAAGCTTTTATATCTACACCCTCAACAAATAAGAAACGTTGCATATCGTTGATGTAGTTAGTTAACTCCGATTTAATAGAATCTAACTGAGCTTGGTTTATTATGCTGTCTGGTTGTGCTTGAGCAGTATACCCTGGTCTAGCTCCACGCCAGTACATCTCTGGTGAGCCGCCACATAGCTTGTCTAAGCCTATTAAACGGTTGTACACAGGCTCTAAGAACGGAATTCCGTACACTTCACTCTCTAAGGTGTTTTCTGCTACGTGCAGAACTCTAGTCCAATTAACAAAGATGGTAGAGGTCTGTGATTCACCTGAGCTAAACTGTATTTGGTACATTGTTGGAAGTCCAAATCTCTTAGACTTAGGATCTGTATCCCATAGAGATATCTGGACTGCATCTTCTGCAATAGCGCTGAGATAGTTAACTCCTACAATATTATCTGGAGGATAGCTTACATTCTCTGCAGAATCTTCGAAGCCTATAAATAACACTGCGAACCTGCCCAGTGAAGCCAGTAAGTCTACCTTCCTAAGGTGATAGTATAGGTTGGTATCTTCTGCAAACTCGTAGTATTCTTTCTCAAATACTGTAAGCTCAGCAGCAGTCTCAGTAACGTATGGTTCTTTGCTCCACGTAGCCTTAACTGGTGCAGACACTAGCCTATGCGCTATGTCCTGTCTCTTATATCTCTTTCTGTAATCGCTGTATTGTATCTCTGTAGGGTAATCTAGGATCTGATCAGTAGTAGGCCCGTTAGCAGCACTGGAACTCCCATAAGAGTACCTGTTGGCTAGTTGGGTTTGTAGGCTGCTAGCCTTAACCATCAAGTCCTTTATCTCTGTTGTCTCTGATGTAGCTACATCTCCATATCCAGCAAGCCCAAACAACGAGTTCTTGTCTATTTTGTAATGTGACGCAAGCTTCTTCAGTCTGTCTGATGGAGGAGCATTAGTATGCTTACCATTCTCTAAGGTATAAATACAATACCTAGAGATTCCAGTTTGCTCAGAGACTTCTTTTATAGTCTGCTTGCTCGATAATCTTGCTTCTTTCAGTGTAACTGACAATTCATCCATTTTAGCTACCTATAACTCTAGTTTTTTTGCCTCGATTGAGTTTATCTTCGATGTACCAGACTGCCATCGCCAGGCTCAACACGGTGTCATCGTGAACACCCCTAGCTCCTTCCAGCCTTGATCCCTTTCCTGGACTTGCTTTGAAGTTTATCAATTCCTTTATTAAAACGTCTAAACAAGCCATTCCTTTCGCTATCTTCAACTTGCCACATTGTATAGCAACTTGCAGCCTAGAAATCAACTCAAACTTTGGAACAGTAGCTGATCTTCCTGTAATCCATCTGGATTTATGTCCGCCTGTGATAGTTATTCCGACTGAATTAATTCCGTAGTCACTTAAGAGATCTACGACAGGTCTTCCGACTCCAGTATGATCTACAACAAGAGTATAATTTTCTAACTCCTTGTTATCTAAGAACTTCTCTAAGTACTCAACAACATGTACATAACTCATTCTTAAGGGGTATCTATACATATATGGAAGCTCTATGGTTAAGTTACCATCAGCTCCAAACACAGGAAGAGTAACTGTTAAGACGCTGTAGTCTTTCTGTTGCCCTAGGTCTAATCCTATAATGTATTTTGCAAACATCTGTGTTGCAATCCCCTTCATTGTTGTAGTAGAGCCCCTTCTTGATAGTCGGGGCTCATGCATCACTCACGGTGATTAAAGTGTAACGCTGCCTCCGTCAGAACCAGGCCAGCATTCTCCGCCTATGTTTCAAGCACAGCCGTTGTAACAAGCATTCTCAAATAGACAACCATAAGCATTTCCAAACTCAGGAAGAATCTCCATTCCTTCGAAATCAGGTACAAAAGTAGGACCTGTTCCAATAGAATCTCCTAGATGTCCCCAGATTACATTGGTAGGGACAGGGATTAGTATAGGGTGAGTTATTGTATTAGGAAAGTCTGGTGGAAGCACTGTTGCTACATAGCTAAAAGTAGGAGAAGTAGGACTCACCATCTCTGGAGGAACACGAATTGGAGGTAGTGGAACTACTATTGGGACTGGTAATGGAACTATAACTGGTGGAACAGGAGGTAAAGGTCTAGTAGGTGGCGTAACAGCTGGTGCTGGACTAGTGCTAGCCAGAGCTATGTGTGCGTTGAGCGTAGACCTTCTTATATTATTGGGGCTAGAGGGAGGTGGTGCCATCCCGCCTTGAGCAGGTGGGTCAGCCATCATAATGCCCGCTACGGGCACGTTTGGTGCCTTAGGAGCCTCTTCTCCGATTATATCCTCTATCTTCTTTTCTAGTTCATCAACTTCATCTACAAGGTCTATGACAGTATCTGTTATGTCTCTATACTTATCTACATCTTCTTTTGTGCATCCCAGTAAAGAGCAACATGCTATAACAGAAAGCATAACTACTACAAGTGACCAAGCTATCTCTTTTTTTACTTTATAAATAGCATTAAAAAACTTATCCATACTTATCTCCTATTATCCTGTTATTCCAAAGCCCGGTGTTGGAGTTCCTACAGGTGTTTGAACTATAGGTGTGCTATCAATTACAGTTGTGCCGGATCCGCCAGGACAACCCCATGATCCGCTGGCCCCAAACCCTGGTGTTAATGTAGGGTTGGCTTGTGCGGTGCCAAAGTAGAACCCTAACAACATTAAACAAACAACTACTAGCGTAAGTATAATCTTCTGCGCTTTACTCATGTACCTTCCTTTCAATATAAGTATTTACCTATTAGGCAGCCTACTGAAGACGATGTAACAAAGATAACAATAGGCCACAACCAATCTCTAAAAGTAATATTCATATCAACCTCGGTTACTTCTTTATTATGTGTTCCTCGCTCTTATTCAAGTCACAATACAAAACTACGCTATCGGATCTAGAGTCTTTGTGCTCATGCAAAGGACATCTGTATGCAACGAACCTATCTTCCTCTTCACGTGGTCTAATAATTGGGTGTAGTTCCCTTTCCATCCTTGCTCCACCTGCAGCCGTGGCATTAACCCTTCGTTTAACCGATAGCTTAGTGTACCCGATGCTACGAAGCATAGGGTCAACCTCATCTATAAACTCAAACTTAATTATGCGCTCATTAGACGAAACAGAAAAACATATACCTTCGTATTCATTCAATCCATATTTTGCAACTGCCGTAGTATTGAAGATGTAAGCAGTGCTCTTGGTAAACGTAACAAATGGAATACCACCCTTACGACACTCTAAGTCCATGTTACTACCTCCTAGCATATCTATCAATTTTACAATATAATCTGTAGTCACCGTCAATTAAGCCGAGAGATCCTAGCTCCATTCTTGTGCTGCCCCAGTCACCGCTATCAATGTTGGGATAAAGGTATGGGTAGAGAGTAGTAACCCACAAGCTGTGACCGAAGCAGTACGAGGTGTTTGCAAACCTAGTTGACTTAAATAGCTTGGCATAACCACAACTATCCATGTAATCATCCCAGAAGTCTGCAAATTTAAAACATAGGACGTTTCCCTTAAAGCTAAGAGATATAGACACAGAATGATATTTGCTCAGTCCATATTCCGATACGGCTGCATCGTTAAACACAGTGTCTCTGTAAGGTCCTATAGTTACGGAAGGCACATCGGTTGAAACATAGTCCAACGCTGTATACTTTAGCATTACCATGCCTCCACTTCGTCAGTAATACACTTTAATATCTCATCGTAGGAGAACAACTGGGTCTCGTTATCAACAAACTCACACATGTACTCCTGCCTAACCCATAAATCCCCTATGTGTTCTCTCTCTCCTGCCAAAAACTCTTCTGTTATCCTAGGGCATTCATCAGCAGTTATCTTTACCTTGTACCAGCCTTTATCGTTCTCCCAAGACTTATAGAACCAGCCTTGTTTCCCATAAGGTGTTGTAAGGGCAAGTAGCTTGCCTCGTGAGATAGCTAACATAGGTCTAACAGTTGCGTATAGCTCCTCACTTACCTGTGCTGCCTCGTCTATAATTAATAAAGAAACAGCGGAATAAGATCTAATAGTCTCTTCCTTGCCAGGTAGGCTTATTATTCTGCTTCCGTTATCTAGTTCAAGTGAGGATTGATTCTCTCTTACAACCTCTGCATGAGACTGTATGAAAGGAACGCCAACCTTTACTTTCCTGAATAACTCTTCTGCTTGTCTGTATGCTTTTGAAACGATTAGGACTAATGAATTTCTTTGATAAACTGCTTGGTGAAGTGCAAGGGTTGCACTCACCGTTGATTTTCCTGATTGCCTAGAGCAGAGTAGCAGTGACTTGGGAGGGAAGGTATCAAGTAAGTCGGTCTGCCACTCATCAGGCTCCATCCTGAATGCTCTAGCCATAAATAAAGCAGGACTCATGGAACATGCCACAAACCCTGACATTTCAGTACTCATTACGCTTTAACCGTATTTTTACGATGGTAACACAAAGGTTCCCAAACTATAGCCTCAGATCGGCTTTCTATATACACAGAACACGAATAACATGTATCTGGAGTCACTGTTCTAAATGTACCGCAGTTAGTGTCACATTCGTTACAATCTGGAACTTCTATTCTAAGGGCATGGCAACTATTCTTACATATTGATTTATCTTTTTTATTCATGTCAATTCCCCCTAGTCTGACAAGGTGTAAGCTTTTCTCTCTCACTATTCTCTTTCTTTGCATTCTTTACTGCAATCATCACAGGGAGGAACCTTTAAGTTAGCTGTTCCTTCTCTATTCTTAAGAATAACACCTACATAGCAAGTATCAAGCCTTTCAGCTAGCTCAGGTACTCCTATGTCTTCTACGTTTATTAAATAAGCGTCGTCAGCTGGATTAGTTGGTGGTCTTCCTTCTTTTCTCTCAACTCCATCTCTAGCGACAAGAGCTTCATATGTACTCTTATAAGACTCTCCGTACTTAGCTCCTTCGTAGTCATTCCTCCACCTTGCTCTGCTGGTTATACTAGCCTTGAAGAAGAACTTAACATCTGCATTCGGAAACACTACAGTTCCCATATCTCTTCCATCAGCTACCACATCAGAGGCCTCAGCTTCTCTCCTAAGGCACTTTTCTACTCCATCCCTTACAACAGTATGGGATGATACATCAGCTGCCTCTTTTGTAATAATGGGAGAAAACAAATCTCTAATGCTGTATTCGTAGCCTTTTCCTGCTGTCTTATAAACTACACCTGTGCCTATCCACTCATGTGTTTTATTATTAAAGTGTATACTGTCAAGAATAGATGCTAGTCCATCTTCCCATGCAGTGGAACGAAATAAAGCTTTCTTAACCCATTCCCATCTACTTTGGTTAAGCTCAAGGGCTAAGGCCCTATACAATATCCCACTGTTTATGTGCTTGTAGCCCATTCTTTGTGCTAATAAGTAGGCTGTGGGAGACTTCTTCGATGCTGCTGGTCCGTCTATGGTTATTATCATTAGGCCTCACCTTTAAATCTTTGAACTTAGGGAGCCCCGCTGGCTCCCCTCGCCTATAACTTAACCCCTCGTTAGGTTAGATTATCTAAGAATGAAGTTACTACTCCTTGAAATGTTATTTCATCGCCTCTTTCTAAACATGCTAACTTGTACTTTTCCCACTTTATGTATCGATCTCTGTCCATCAGAAATGAAAACTTCTTCATCTCTTTAAGCCTGTCTCTGTTCCTTTGTTTTCTTGTAGCTACAGCAGCGTTGTATAGCTCGTCTGCAAATTCTTGATGTATCGGTATGTTTTTAATCATATCATTAGCCCATACATTCCGACAGTTATCGTAGGTAGACCTTCTGACTTATAGACCTTGTCAGGTGCTCCAGGCTCATCAATAGGCGCTTCTTTGCATGTTGCTTCTGATAATCTTTCTATCCAATGATCTAACGACAAACTTCTTATCGACATATGTATCTTTGCACAGGATTGATCGTCTTCTAAAGATGTGTATATAACGTTATGTTTAATGGTTGGATTGTGTTGTATTGAGAATATTGAATTACTCAACATAGACACTAACTCTAAAGTTCCTATCTTACCTAGCTTCATAGAAGTTAAACAACTTAGTAACGTATCGGTCTCTTCTTTGTTAATTCTTATAGCAGCATGGCTTATTTTACCTAGCTTATCTAATGCTTTGATGTCTACTCTGAAATCAGTTAGCGCAGATAGCTTTTCTGGGTGATTAACAGGCATATGTATGCTCCTTTTCCAGATCATCGGTTTGCACTGCTGCTCCGTCGCTATATTTAAATTCACAGTCCAGCTTTGCCTCCTCACATGATTTAAACGGTGTCCCAGACTTATTCATATATTTTAAACATCTTCCGCTATCAATACCTCTTTCAGGACAGTGTACGCACTTTAGATCTAACATAATAATTCCCCTTTATTGTTTATGTTCGTCTAACGCCTTTGCTACCGCTTTCTTTGCTTCTGGAAAAGGCTCTAACGTCTTAAGAATTATTGTCAATACTACTTGCCAATCCCTGTCTCCGCTTCTTTCTAAAAGCATTGATGAAGCCTTCATTACCATTTCTAAAATACTTCTAGCCTCACGTATAGCCATTAATCTTAGCTTATGTTTACGAGACTCTTCCGCTTCTTTAATTACTTCTAAACAGCTTGTATACAAAACCTTGATATTCTCTGACAGAGTTGAGACATTCAAGTCTATTCTGTTAGCTTCTATCGCGGATGGTATTCTTACTCCGTTAGGCATTGGTCTTCCAAGTTCTGCCTTATATGCCTCTTTTAGCTTTGACATATCTCCTACGGTAATATCGCAGTTATCTAGGTGCCTTTCGACTGTGCCGATCTTTAACTTGAACTCAGCTGCTATGTCTGAAGGATTACGACCGTCTCTCAATAACGTGTTGATCGTCCTAACGTGTTTGCCGAAGCAAATTCTGCATTTATTTGACCGTATCATGACTACAAACTACTATATGTTGCATCACCTGTCAAGAACTATTTTAAAATAAAAAAAGCCCTAGAAGGCAGGTTTTATGTGCTTTCCAAGGCTTTTCTCTATTCGGGGGAAGCGAATAGTAATCAATGCTCATGAGGACATACATCTCTTATGGTCCTAATCTATCGCTTAACGAACTCAATGTCAACAGCTTTCTTTGAAATACATCACCTTTTTCTGTGTAAGTGCATTTCCTGATTCTTCTATCATCTAGATGTCCGCTGTAAGGTATCAAATAGCCTCATGGTGAAGAGATGTCAGTCATGTCTATGCATTCGTATAGGTTAAGTATGCAAAGTCCAGTAGTATCCTTCTTTGGTATGCTTAGTCTGATTAGTGCCTAATCCTCAACTAATTAAAAACAATCCTCGCTTTGCTCGTCAATAATTAAAGAAAAAGATTCTACACTGGATCTGTGCTTGGCCTTCCATGTAGGAGACCTACACGCTGTGTTTGTGATTAACATCAAAACTCATCATGTTTGGCTTCACCATTAGCCGGGATCGTTGCTCCTAATGTTTGGGCTATCCTTCGTTTATTTTAGACAAGAAATATAGAGGATCGCGCGCGTCAAAGATATACTAATATAATCTTTTATATATTAGTATTCTTCTTCTTCTTCTACTTCTACTTCTACTTCTACAGCGTTATTTTTTTGTTACTTTTCTTACCATGCAAAATAAACAACAATATCAATATCTTACAAAGGTCAAGTGTTGGATAAGAGCGGCCCTTTTTAGACGACATTAAAATAGCTTATGCATTTAAGTTTAACCTTTATTTATGCCGATATTAGTTGTATAATTCAGTATCTTTTAATCAATAATACGAGGTGAATCTATGTTGTTCTGTGGCATTGAAAAGGTATCTTTAAATGACTATCCAGAAAAGATTAGTTGCGTGTTATTCACAGCAGGCTGTAACTTCTTTTGTCCCTATTGTCATAACCCTAGTGCAGTGAAAATATGCAAGGAAAGCTTAATAGATGAAGAATATATCTTTCATTTTATAAATAAGAGAAAGTTTCTTTATGATGGAGTGGTATTGAGTGGAGGAGAGCCAACTATTCAAGACGATATAGTAGATATATGCCGTCGTATCAAGGCCTTAGGGTTTAAGATTAAGCTAGACACTAACGGAAGTAGGCCAGAAACGATAGAGCAGCTATTGACTGATAAATTAGTAGATTACGTAGCTATGGATATAAAGGCATCCGTAGATATCCACTCATATAGGAAGTTCACAGCAGAACCAGATATTGTTTCTTCTATTAAAAATAGTGTCTCTCTTATAATGGATAAAGCTCCCGACTATGAGTTCAGGACAACTTGCGTCAAGCCCTTTATAAATAAAACAGTAATAGAAAGTATAAGCCTGTCTATAAAAGATGCAAAAAAATACACTTTACAGAAGTTTAATTCGTATGCTTTAGAGATTTTAGATAAAAACTTTATAAAAGATAACAATCATATGATAGAAAAGGAAGGTATCTCTGAACTTGTCAACGTGGCTTGTAGTAACGTGAAGCAATGTGGAGAGAGTCTTTCGTTATAGAGTAAGGCGTAACCCGTATATGAGGCGTATACGGGCTACTGTGGGGTTGATACTACACGAAGCACGAAAGAACTTGGAATAACTACACTAAAACCACCCATTAGTCAACCCGAAAAGATTTATTTTAATTTATTTCACTTTTATTGAAGAAAGTACTTGACATGGTATGCTTTCTATTGCATACTGTAATCAAGCTTAACGGAAACTTACTTCAAAAGGGGAAACAAAATGACTAGCGAACTAAAAAAACTAAACGCAAGACTAAACGCAGCAATCGCAAGAACCGGATACACAAAACCTAAGTACACTCCAGTAATGACAGGGAACTCAAAAGTACTAGCCGATAGTCTTACCGAACAAGCACAGATAAGAAATATAAACATAACTCCTGCAACTCGTAAGATATACTCAATAGAAGAAATAGCAAGACTAAGAGAGATGGCCCTTGAGATGATGACAGAAGAATTGGGGGAAGAGACAGAAGAAGTCATAGAATTAGAAGCAAGCGCAGAAACAATAGAGAAAAGTATGATAGAATCAGCACAAGAGATAGAACAAGAAAAAGCAACTAACAAACTAGATCCTGAATATGTGAAGTACGTAAAACAATTCTCACCAGAGATAGTTGAAAGATTAATAGGAAGCGAAGAGGCAGAAGAGTCTGAAGAAGTTGAAGAAGGAAAATTAGTTATAACAAGAGAAGCAAAAACTACAGAAGCCATAAGAAACGAATACAAAACATTCGTAAGCAAACAAACTCCATACATAGCCAACATTCTTACACCCTTAACATCAGAAGACGAGAACTTCTTCAAGAAGATACAATGTAGACGAAATGCAAGAGAAAACGGAGAAAAAGGATTAGTACTAACTAGAGAAGAAACATACGGAAAGATGATGGAGGCTGCTGAAGAACTAAGAGAAGAAGTAGAAGACATGAGATTAAACGAAGAAGAAGTTGAAATAGCAAGACGCGAATATAAATCATTTGTAGAACTCTATGCACCTAAATTAATAGACATAAAAGGGGATTGGAATGGCTTTTTTCTTAGAGATAATAATACCCGGACTAGCAGCCATAGGAATAGTCTGCATGATAATAGCAATACTGTCGACAATGTCCGCATCGGTAGCCATAGACAAAATACTAGGGCGTATCGTCAACATGGAGAAAAATATTAGGAAGATACTTAACGAAACCAAAAAGTCTGACAAAGGGTAATACAATGGGAATCGGAGAAGTAGCAGCATTCTTCATACTAGGAAACTCTCTAGGATTTGCGGCAGCAGCAACGGCAACACTGGTAATAGGAAAACTACTAGGATACTAACAAAAGGGGAAGCAAAATGAAATGTAACTACAGAAAAAGAAACATAGTGCTACTCTGCGACGCACTAGACGACAACCTTCTGTTCATACCTCAGCGAACTATCTATAGATGGATAAGACACGGACTACATAGCAATGTGTTCTTCAAGGTTCTTGGAAGGGTAGTAGTAGATATGGACGAGCTAGACGCAGCAATAAAGAAAGCAAAACAAGGCAGAATGGGTAAATGTAGCTCTTGCAAATGCGGGACAACTGAAGTTGGACTAATAGACTAGGAGAAAACAGATGGATATTATAATACCAGCAATGCCAGACTTTATGGAACTAGCAACACCTCCAGCTTTCGAACTAATAGGGCAAGCAATAGAGATACTTAGATCATTCGCATCAGCTTTACACTTTTACTAATAGGGGAATTTGTTATGGTATTTTTTGGACCGTTATTCATGTTCGCAGTAGCGATGATAGCTTTAATGAACTAGTAAGTCTTAGGGGGACACTGTGACAACATTGTTAGAAGCACACGAAGTGTCCTCCATCCTCGGTATTAAAAAAGAAACACTGAGGTCTTGGAGGAGACGAGAGATAGGACCACCGTACATTAAGATACTAAAGACAATTAGATACAGAGAAGAAGATTTATACGCTTACTTAAAAGAATGCAGGAGGAACGTAAAGGGATGTACAATAAAATTACCATTATAGGAAACCTTGGAGGAGATCCAGAAAAGAAAGATAGCTCAACTGGAAACATATACACAACTTTCTCTGTGGCGACACAGAACAGAAAAGACGACGAGACAGAGTGGTTTAGAGTAGTTACATTTGGGAAGGTAGCCGAGTCATGTGCCCAGTATCTTAAAAAGGGAAATAAAGTATACGTAGAAGGACCTTTAAAGACTGATACCTGGGAAGGAGACGATGGCAACAAGAGAACCACGCTTGGAGTAACTGGCTATACTGTTAAGTTCTTATCCAATAAAGAAAAAGAACCTACAGAAATTCCATTCTAAGGAGGTGTCACATGGGGAGAAGCTTTATTACTGCTGCTCAGGTAGCTGCGATGTTCGGAGTAAAAGAAGATACTGTTAGCAGGTGGAGAAGGAGGGCTACTGGACCTGCTTTTTATAAGGTGGGAAGAAGTATAAGGTACGACCTAAAAGAAATAGAAACTATATTGATGAGAAGAGGACTTACTAGAGCGGACGAATAACGGGGGAAACTACATGTGGATTAAGAACGTAACATCTGTGTTGCTCACTGCGGTAATGATGACTTCGGCTTGCGTCGGATTCAGCTTTAGCATCAAACAGAAGAAGATGGCTCCTTTCGTTAGGATTAAGACTACCCACCTAGATAGAGATGTTAAGACTGAGGCAGTAATTAGTTATGACTTCGCAAACCAAATAGTAGTAGCTACCCTAGAATTAGAGGAAGCTAAACTAATAAGAGGATAGAATGAAAACTTTGATACTGTCACTGTCTTTAGTAATAATGTGCCTAGGTAATGTAGAAGCATCTGAACGACCTGATGGAGATATATCTATAGAACCTTATGCAGAAACAATTATGTTCCAAGATGAGCTTAGAAGTATTATCCGAAAAGAGTCACCTTGGCTTACTACGGATCCTTTTGATAGAGATCCATATTTTATGTTCAGACGAATATCTGAAAGAAGATTTAAATTGACTTCAATCGACATAGCACCTGAAACTCCCTGGGACATTCCAAACCCAATGTTCTTTGATCCTCTTCGTTCTTTTAATTTATTTAAACAAATACTTTGTAATAGATTTAAATTGGCCTCAACCGACACAATAGTGGATAAATCCTTCCGAGATTTGTCTTCTGGCAGAGATTCTAATTTAGACTTGTCGACGGTGGTAATATGAGTCCCAAACAGCCCTCTGTTACAACGATCTGTTGCATGCACATAGATAGAGCTTGGTTTCCTGCTGGATGCGCTGAGCGTGGCTCTTTGGTGCACTCATGGGCAAATAGCTACCTAAGGCACATTTGGAACCCTTTTGTAGAGGAAAAGCACCCAAGTTATGTAGGTGGACTAAAGAAATGGTTTAAAGAGAACAATGCGAAGCTTGTATTTGGCGAGGGTCAATTAGTTAACAAAGATTTAGGCTTCAACGGTCATGCAGATTTCGTTGGGACTATAGATGTAGAAGAAGAGATGGGGTTGATAGACTTTAAAACATCTCAGTCTTCTCAACCCTGGTGGAAACTTCAACTATCAGCTTATCTTAATCTGTTCGATTGCAATAGGAAGAAGATGGGGCTGGACAAGATAGGCTGGACTGCTTCTCTAAGAGTAGATAAGGAAGGCGATGTTAGGTTTGATAGATACTCAAGAGATGAAATGGAGAATATTTATTTCCCTAAGTTTAAAAACATGCTTGACTATTTTTGTTTAACGAGAACAGACGGTTGCAAAGATAGAGACAAGTCTTTTTTAGAAGAAGTAAGGTCGATTAGGAAAAAAACTTCTAAAGATGTAAAGAAAGTACTTGCTAATTACGTAAGATATGATACAAACCATATCAAATCATTATTTAACTAGAAGGAGAACGGAATGTCTGAACTAGAAAACTGGTGTAACGAAAAAGGATTGTCGCAACAACAGAAAGTAGAAGTAAAGAAACAGTTTAATAAACACGGTGGTGGTAATGCAGGCGAAAGAGATAAGAGCCTGTTCAAATTCTTAAGCAAGAAGAAAGCATCAGAGTTAGCAGAAGCAAGTTATGTGTTCTGTTCGGCTACAATGGGACAAGGTACCGCAAAGACAGAAGTATCTAAATAAATATATAGGGGGCTTCATGACTAATACATCTCAGATTCAACTCAAAACAGTAGAAGAACACAAAGAATTCGCTAAAGAAGTAGCAAAGGCATAAAAAGAAGCAAAGAGCATACCAAGGAAAGGAGACAGAGTACCAGTCGAACTAACGGATCCTTCATATATCTTCCTTATTATATCAATGGGAAGAGAACTAGGTATGAAACCTTTGCAAGCTATACAAAACATAAGCTTAATAGATGGAAAGCCAGTCCTGTGGGGCGATGGAATGATCGCAGTTGTTAGAAGCTCAGGGCTGCTTGAAACTTTCTCCGAGACCTTCTCTAATACATCATCTGAAGAAGCCAAGATGAGCAGAAAGCAAATAGCTGGAGAAGTATATACAGACGATTACTACGCCTCATGCAAGGTTAAAAGAGATGGTTACGCGGAGAAAGAGTATAGATTCTCAGTTGCAGATGCTAAGATGGCAGCTCTTTGGTGCTTTACTACTGACACTAAAGGGAAGCAGTATTCACCTTGGTATAAGTACCCTAAAAGAATGCTACAGATGAGAGCAAGATCCTGGGCACTTAGAGATACGTTCGCAGATATACTGTCAGGGTTCTCTACAATTGAGGAGGCAAGGGACATCCACCAACAGTACGATACTGTAGTAGACACAACAGCAAGCGAGATAGTTAAGGAAACTACAAAAGAAGATAAGACTTCAGAAGTAAAAGACGTGAAAGAGAAAGAAACATTTACGCTAGAGGCTCCTAAGTTTAAGCTCGAACAACCAGTTCAACAAAAGCAGGTAGAGCTTGAGGATAAGGTAGCTCTTAAATGTGGGAATGACGAACATCATAAAGAAGGCAAAGGCGTTACTGATTATCTTAAAGTAGTATCTGAGGACACAGGTAAACCAGTAGATGGGGTTGTTGAAAGAGCTATGTCGAACTTTGAGCCATTTTTAAAATCATACTTAAAGTGGAACAAAAATGAAGACTAACGAAGTCGAAAGTTCAGAAGTGGAACACTCGGAAAATAAGGGGGAAAAGATGAGTAAGATGGTTTGGTCTAAGTGGTTTTGGGACACTCACTACGATGTATGGGAAGACAGCCCATTATGGATGGAAGGCGCATGGAACAGGGTTCTAAGGAGGTTGTACAAGTCCGATGACACTGGTACCGCAAGAAAAACTATAGATTCATGGTCAAAAACAATAAGATGCTCTATTGAAGATGCCGCTAAGTTCATGAAGTATCTTGACGCGAACGACATTGCCAACTTAACATTTCATAGTCGTGAAGAATGCATTGATGACGGCTCCGATGATTTCTCTGAAGAAATAACTATAACTTGCAGAAAAATGAAAGTAGACGAGGAGGCAAGAGAGGACGTATTGGCAAACGGAAGAAAGAGATCCGAAAAGCAGAGAAAGTCTGAGCCAGTACTTGAAAAGAAAAGATTGGAATCTTATATCTCGGAGCTAAAGACTAACTATCCATCGCACAGAGCAAGCAAGCAAGGAAAAACTCTAGCAAAAGAGCTTAAAAAAATACTTACAAAGGCAAGGTCTGAAAAAAAGACCCTAGAGGGAAAAATTAAGGCTGAAAAAGATGAGATAGGGAGAATACTGGCCAGGGTAGAGGAAATGAAGCTCACAGAAGAGTGGGGAAGCGAGGGCGGCAGGTACGTTCAAGGGCTAGGAAACTTTGTTGAGTCAAGGTGCTGGGACTATCAGATGGAAGTTGTAGTTAATGAATTTCACTTACCTTACGATACTAAAGAAGCAGAAGAAAAATGGGGAGATAAAAAATGCGTATAAGAGAAGAAAAACAAGAAGGGTTCATGGAATGCGGTGGAAAAGACATTGAATATGTACACTTTTTAGATAAAAAACCAGAAAAAAAAGAACCATCTATATTTGATGACAAGTTTGAACATCTCAGGATTAGACTAATATGGGACATACATCCAAATTGGATCCATTGCGCATGGATGAGCGTTAAAGATGATCTTAGGATCTCAAAAAACTTTGGTGAAAGGTATGCGAGGTTATCTTACTGGGACAAAGTTACAGGATTGACAAGGGAAAAGACTACTGAGTTCCTTAACTATATGGATGTACATGGATTAGCAAACATAGAGTTCTATGCTTATGATTTTGGAAGGATATATGTATCTTCTAAAAGACTCATGGATGATAAAATCAGAAGCTTATCTGAGAAGCATAGAGAGGCAAGGGCAAGAAGGCTTGCGACTGAAAGAAAGTACAGGCGAAGAGAATGTCAAAACTTTCTAGTCTTAAATTATTACTCTAGAATAGGTCTATTCAGGCAAGCAGAAGAAGGAAAAATAGAACTTGATAGACTGTTAACAAAGGCTCATGATAGAGAGAGTACTAGAGCTGCAGGGGAAGCAATAGAAGACAGCATTATAGCTAGCATCTCTTGTATCATTGAGAATCAGCTTGTAGGAGGATGGTCTAGCAAAACATGGAAGAAAGAGGATGCCACAGGAACTGGTCTATATGATTTTCTTAAAGATAATGTACATGTAGTATAAACATACACACAAAGGGGGAAAACGATGGAAAAGATTAGCAAAACAATTGAAACAATGGGAATAGAAACATCAAAAGAACCAGGAAATTGTTTGTGGTGTGGTGCTGTAACCGCCTTTAAAGGTGTAACCTGCTGTGATAAGTGCGAGAAGATAGAAATTGAGAGATCAAAGAAGACAAACGCAATTAATAATCATAGGGTGCTGTCATCGCTATCAAAGATTCCATACAGATTCCTAGACAAGCAACTAGACAACATGCCAGAGTCATATGAGTGGCAAGAAGAAGCAAAGCAAATGCTGCTGGGAAAGATTAAAGCGTTTGATTACGACAGGTGGAGACTTCCTTACCTGTACGGCAATAAAGGATCTGGAAAGACAACTATCGCAACTGCAGCTGCTAATACAGCTATGCTGAAAAGGGGTGTCAGCGTATACTATGTTAACGTTCCTATGCTATTGAACAATCTTAATTACTACGCAGAACACCAAAGCGAAATATTAGCAGCCAACATGTTGATATTGGACGATATTGGACATCATAGCATAAACAAGCGTAGTTCAAGCGTGTTGTTCGAAATGCTTAACGATAGAATGAACGACAAAAGAGGAACTCTAATTATTAGTAATTTCTCAATAGATGAATTAGTAGAAGAACTACTTAGGTCTGGACTAAACCGTCAGACTACCGGTGTGATTAGAGATAGAATATTAGAGATGTGCGACACAATGGAAGTGAAGGGTCGGAACTTAAGGCTAGAAAAGGTTATCGAAGAGGGATGAAAGTAGAAGAAATAAGACAGGAATTCTTTGTTCCTGGGCCATTGCCGTCAATGAATGAGATTATCAATGCTAGTTCTACGGTTTTTAAGAATGGTATTAGATTTGGCTCTAAGTACTCAAGCCTGAAGAAGAAGTGGGACAAACTGATATCAGAGATAATACTTGAAAGCGATATAAAGCCTGTAGATACATTCAAGCTAGAGTTGAATTGGTATGAGAAAGCAAGAAGACGTGATCCTGACAACATAGCAGTAGGGATAAAATTCATTCTTGACTCAATGGTCAAATGTAAAGTGATAGTTAACGACTCCTGGAGATACAACCTGGGTTGGACTAACACATTTAATATTAGTTCTTCCCCAGGAGTAAAAGTTACTATACTATCGTTGCACGAGCATTCGATACAAGAATAGGCATTACGGTGTTGTTGTAGTAAATAGCACCAGCTTGACTTGTCAAACCTATCTTAATCTCTCCAGTCAACATAACAGGTGTATCTAAGTGATTAATTGTCACCTGCTCATCTAACAAACCCCAAACACCTTGATTTACATAAATATCACTTCCTGAATCGTACCACCAGGGAGATACACTAGCGTACACTACAGGAGTTACAGATTCCCGTTGCTGAAATTCAATATCAACAGTATTAATGACGTTAAATATATTTGGCTGTACCGAAGTATCCATATAGCTTCCAACGCTACTAAGAGCTATGGTGCGTAGAGCGTCTGTTGGGTTAGCCTCAACAGGAGCAATAGTTGAGGTTACGTTCCAATTAACTATCTCTAAGAGAGCAACTTTAATTAAGTCAGGAGTGCCTCCTCCAGCTAGCGGTGCCCCGAAGTATGCTCCAACCAATTTGCTGAGAACTGCAGTCCAGTCTAAGATCCAAGATTGGTTTACAAAACCGTCTGCTGAGCTAGGAAATGTTGACATAGACTGTCTCCTATATGTCTTGATGGTATGGCGTGCGCTTATATATTCTTATGTCTCCAGCCAAAAAGCTTAGCGTATGACTACTCCGAACGATCAAAGGGCCGCCAGAAGGACCCTCCACCGTGAACCCAAGTATCATCTGTTCTGGATCTCCTGACCAAGTTATAGTGTCTTCCCCCAGCAGACACACTTGCAAAATACCAACCCAGTCAGCCGTGGCTATTGGGAAGGACCAGTCTGAATCGGTAAGTAGGTATCTTTCGTAGTTGGGCGCACCTGTTTGTCCGGCCCCAAACGGATGAAGACTCGGGTATGTAAAGAACGCGTACCCTGGGGAAGTGGCATCTACTAGTTCAGTAAACCCAACACCGTATGGATCACAAAGCTGCGAGCTTAACCTAAGGGTCTTAGCCACCCAAGTGCACGGCCTTCTTGTTTCTGGAGTGGCATAAAATCCAGCAATCCACTCTGACATAATCTCTAGAGTAGATGCAGAATATCCATTCAGACTAACCATAATACTCCCTCTTTGTATTTACTATCCAGTTATGCTAGTGAACCCTATTTTTACAGCCTCGTCTAGTATTACAGGAGTATCATACTGTTGAACAATTATTTCAGAATCTAGCAACCCCCAAGCTCCAACACTCGTCCAGTACGGAGAGGTGGCGGTAGATCTCCACCACACAGACAGACTCTTATAAGTAACGGCAGATGGCTCCGTCCTGTACCCAAGGTCCATGTCCTCAGTGTTCTGAAATTCCATCACTGGAGGATCGTATGAAGTATTCGACCATATATTGATATCTCCAAGCGGCGAAAGTGCAAATGGAGAAAGCGGATATATACTTCTCGGGGCAAAGGCATTCCTTTTGTCCCAAGCATCTACCTCCAGAATAGCGTATTCTATTGCATCCACAAAGCTTGGATGCGGACCGTATGAAGAATGGGGTTCTCGCCATATTCCTGGTGAAATACAACTAATGAACACGTAGGGATCTTCGGCGGAGTCGAAGGTTCCGCCGTATCTTCCTTCCACGAACGCCGTGTTAACAAATCCGTCTGCAGAGTTAGTTTCTGCCATATTATGTTCTCCTATTATACGTGATAAGGCGTTTGAAAAAAAACTTTAATGTTTCCAATCAAAAACGCTAATTGTTGATTGGGTTCTATTGTCAGGATTGGATCCATTTTGAAACCAAATATAAATTGCTCAGGTACGGTAGAAACAGCAACACCAGCTAACCCGAAGTAACCTACGTATTGTATTGCATCCCACTGTAATAGCGCTGTAGGAAAGATAAAATCAGCCTGGTTGTATATAAATGGATCGTAGTTAGGGGCTGCTCCTGTGGCTTGCGTAAATGTCCAGAACCTAGGTGTGGGTTCAACATACGCATATCCAGGAGACTTAGCTGGGTCATCAACAAGTTCAGTAAACCCAGACCCAGTATGGTCCACCTGGTTGGTAGCAAGCCTCAGGGTTTTTGCTTCCCAAGGACATGCGTGACCGCCAGACTCTACATTCATAAAATATCCACTTATCCATTTCGCCATGTTTTTTGTAGTAGCTGATGAAAATCCGTTTAAAGTAGCCATACAGTATTCTCCTTAGGTTCCTTCATTTTTGTACCCTATTCGCAAGTTACCGATTAAGTAAACTACGATATCATTCACATTTATAGTTGTTGGTGACTCTACTGGCCCGAACGCTCCCCATCCAGTGAAGTCAGGCGTTGAGTCATATCCATTTAGAGAAACAGCTTGCAGCGAGTATGCAGTTCCAGCAAATGGAGCAAACTCATATTCGGTCATGTTCCAATCCCAGTAGTATATTGAATCAGGAGATGAGGAAACCCAATCAAAATCTGTAGGGAGTACAAGCCCAGCAAGTGTCTGTTTCTTGGAAGCTGCAGCAGCAGGAGCTGTTATAAGATTTCTGGCAAAGGTAGCGCTGTTATGATTACATACATCGAAAGTGGTTGGAGATAATGAGGTAGGAAGATCAGGAAAGTCAGCACTACCGCTGTTGGTCAAGATTCCTAGTATTATGTCGCCGTCTACAAATACTGAATTAAGAAACCCATGTGCATTTGATGCCATTATATACTCCTATGGTACTGTGTTGAAGGCAACAAGCCCAGCGGTTGATGGAGATGATGTTGGATTATCACCTGATAATAACACAAGTCTCTGTGCAGGCTCTATTACTATGGGAGCATCGGGCTCAGCTCCAAATATAAACGTAGCTCCACTGGAAGCGGCAGCAGTAAGGACTGCTATCTGCAAGATGTCAGCCCAATTAGATGAGCCAGAATTAAGAGGAAATACTACATCTCCAGTTGGCGTCAGGTTAAGGTACCCTCCTGTATCGTACGTTGGCGATGTTATATCGCCGCCTGTCCATCCAGTAAACCACTCCTTTGGCTTCCAGATTTCTGTATATCCGTCACCAGACAACTCAGTAAATCCAACAAAGTTAGAATCGCATACTGTTGAACTAAGCCTCCAGTATCTGTTGTTACCCCATGATGGAGGAGTCTCGCCTCCGTGATATTTATAGTAGTCTACAGCAGTTTTCTGCATTTGTGCCCTAGCGTATAGGCTTACACCGTTCATGTTTTCTCCTAATTTAAAATTCTTATGTCTCCAGCCCATGCCCCATTCGTATTTAGGCCATCGTATATGAACAGACTAGCATTGTTTGTTCCATCGTCCAGCATAGACGTAGCGCTGCCTAAAGACAGAAAAATGACTCCAGGAGAAGTAGTCCAGTCGAATACATCTGGATACGTGTCAGAGTCTATTGTGTTATCATTTGACAACGTCAACTCGACTTTTGTCAAAGCTCTTAATGGTAAAATGCCAGAGTTTGAGCTTAGGACTATAGACCCTATGTTATCTGATCCGTCTTTTATGTATATAGATGGAACGTATGTTGCTGACATTACAGATTCCTAGTAGTAAGCTTGGCTGCGCCCGCTAAGAACACCACAGTCATGTTTAGGGTTATAGCTGCTGGCGAACCAACATCAGCTCCGAACACCATATTCTCTGCCAGCGAACCTGGATTAGAGTTCATTATAACTACACCGTTTAGCGTTCCCCAATCCTCAGTAGCAGTTGGAAAATACACAGCCTGTTCGTTAGACACCAAGAAGTCATCTCCTGCTAGTCCTGGATCAACCCACTTTGGTAATGTTACCTCACTTGATCCGTATATTCTAACCCTAGTGTAAGAGGGGAAAAAGAACTCTTCACTTAGGTTGGTTCCATCTGCATCCGGCGTTACTTCGTACAAAGCAAACCACCACTGCGAAGGAGCGGTAAAAGTTCCACCAGTTACTAATTTTTGTGCTTCTGGTGACATTGCATCAGAATATCCATTAATCGCCATAACAAAATCTCCTAATATTAGTTGCTACAATCATCACATCTTGTGAGAGTGATCGTATCTATTCTTTGTTCTACTCCAAATTCCTGTACAGAATAAGTCCTGTTTCCGCAACTGAAAGAATATATCCCGTTGAATAATGAATTATTCTCAGAGTCATAAATCTGCTCGGCTGCGAAGGTAAATTCAATATCGGCCATAACAATCTCCATTAGTATTAGCAAAATATAAACAAAAAGTCTACCTGGTTAGTCAGGCATTATAGTTGGTCCGACCAACCTAATCCAGTCCATGCTTGAACTGTGGCCAACCTGAACATACCATTCAAGCTCATACCATCCTGGATCGTTTACGAAGGCCGTTATGTTCATCTCATCGGGACTCCAAGCTCCTTCTTGGTCTTCTGCGGTATCCCCTAATATAAAGAAACCTGTCGAGCTTGAATCGGTACTGGCAACCTTAAATCTTACATTGATAGGCTCGGGTGGGCAAGATGAAAACGCCTTAACCATAGCCCTGGCAGAAACAGCATTCTCTATCCTTATGAGTGTTTTCATGCCTTCTACCTTCTTCCAACTTCCAGTAACGTTAGTGACTTCGAAGGCAGTATCGTCTACGTACAGACTTGGAAGGTTCACAGAGTCGTCTATAGTTGTAAGCTCTATGTCTGCACCTGCAACTTGTTCAGAAGAAAATGAAAATGGTTCAGGATCAAGCGGCAAATCTATATCAAAAGCAGTAGATTGACCAGAAATGAAGACAAAATATGGCATCTCACTAAAACTAAATTCAGACTCTGTTGCGTTAGCAGCAGTAAATGTAAATGGAGTTAAGTCTGGAATAGTAAATGAAGCAGAGGAGACTTGATCTGCCTTGGAAGTAGTTACGCCATTGCCAACTGGAAAAACTGATCCAGATGTAACAAGTACGGGACTGAAAACATTAGTTCGAGTATCGGTCCACTTGCTATAAGGATACGATGTAACTATTCCTGCAAATTTAACTTCCTTCTCTCCGTAAACGTTAGATTCGTAGAAAACATACGACTTGTTTGAAGTTTCCATCTCTGGATAAACAAAAACCTGTACAATTTCATATGTTGTTGATGCGTTTGATACAAGAACGGGAAAAGAGTCTATCCCAGTCATATAGGTCGGTTTGGTAGTAGCTCCTGATATAAGGACAGGACTAGACTGCTGGACCTCCATTATGTATGCGTTGCTTGATGCGTTAGTAACCAAAACAGAAGATGATGGAGAATTAGAATGGCGAATATTATAAAAATAAAAAGTATATGACTTAACTAAAAAATCAGAATCAACTAATGTTAAGTGTATGTCTTCTGTTGCGTACGCGTCTGATACAAGAATAGGGTTTATCTTGTGATTACCATCTGAAATAGTCTCGTGTACAGCTGCATCGCTGATTAACACTGGCTCCACTGATCTAGCGAATAGTATACTGTGCACTGCATCTACATACGACTTTAGTGACGTGTCCAGATTAGCCTCAGGGCTAACAACAACTATAGAATTAATATCTGCTTCTGATGTTAAATATGGTATACATTCACTGAGACTAACTATGTCGTGCTTTGAGTAAGTATAACTCTTTACTAAAGAATCAA
>Ga0114923_10000734_pt1 | contig 24141 bp, 17 predicted proteins | sample SumtaG_FD_89578 | JGI IMG/M metagenome (GOLD analysis project Ga0114923, IMG submission 89578) | Deep subsurface microbial communities from Indian Ocean to uncover new lineages of life (NeLLi) - Sumatra_00157 metaG | ecosystem: Environmental > Aquatic > Marine > Oceanic > Sediment | place: near...
ATACCGTTGCCACGAAAATCACTTCCAGTTTTGTCGGTATCAGCTATATCAATCTTACCCGTTAAACCATCCAGCGGACCGGCCGAGCCAACTCCCTGCTCAGGATTTATTGCAATTTCAGGACCTACACGAAATGATACCACATATGTCCATTCCCCACTTTTATTGGGCACAAAGTGCACTCGCCATTTATTGCCGCCTGTCGCACCGGTTTCGCCGGCATCGCCATCGGCAGCATAATAACCCGGCACAATGTAACAATCCTCGCCATTGGCAAGAATAACATTCAACCGATAATCGAGAAATGGATTCGGCGTAGCATCCTCACTTGCTTGTGGTCCATCAAAGGTAAGTGTTACTCTGTGCCATTTTTTTAATTCACCGGTGATGGCTGCCTTGTCATCTGCAAAACTGCTCGAGCCAAGCAAAAGGACCGCTAACGATAAAATTGGCAATTGGACAGTTATACTATGAAGTTTACGCATTTTTCAATTCCATCTTCAAAATATTTTCCCATTTATCATACGCCTGCTTATAGGTTGGTTCTAATTTTTCATTAGGCTCAATTGTTTTAATTGGTTTCAAGCCCACAAAAGCATCCTCAGGCCCTTTGTAAATACCGGCCCCGACACCAGCTCCTCTTGCAGCACCCTGTGAGCCATCGGTGTTATACAGCTCTACTCGAGATTCCGTGACAGTTGCAAAAGCCTCACCAAACAATGGGCTAAGGAACATATTAGCATTGCCTGCTCGAACGGTTTGCACTTGAACTCCTACATCGTGCATTATTCCAAGACCGTAATTCAATGCAAAAACGATACCCTCTTGCGCCGCCCTCAGCAAATGCGCTCTGCTATGAATGTTAAAGTTCAAACCCTGAACTAACGCCCCGATATCCCTATTCTCCAGCGTCCTTTCAGCACCGTTGCCATAAGGTAAAATCACAAGTCCATCACAGCCAACAGGCACCTGACCGGCCAACTCGTTCATCTGGTCATAAGTCATCGCATCTGTAACATTACGCCGCAACCAACTATTCAAAATTCCAGCACCATTAAGACACAAAAGCACGCCGTATCTTGGTAAATCAGGCATATGGTTAACATGAACAAAGGTGTTGACCCTGGATTTTTTATCATGATTGGGCTTGTCACTTATGCCATAAACTACACCCGAAGTGCCGGCAGTCGCTGCTATTTCACCGGGATTTAAAACATTAAGGGACAACGCATTATTCGGCTGGTCGCCCGCTCTATACGATATTTTCGTTCCCGCTTTCAATCCCACCTCGTCAGCCGCCTCTTTAGTCACCTCACCCTGAACAGAGAATGTTTGCACAACCTCCGGAATTAGCTCTTCGGAAATCCCATAGTGATTTAGCACCAATTCAGCGAGGCCCTGCTTATGAAAATCCCACATTATCCCCTCGGACAAGCCCGAGGGTGTTGTTACTATCCTGCCTGTCATCTTCATTGCGATATAATCACCCGGCAACATTACCTTATAAGCCTTAGAATAAATATCCGGCTCATTTTCCATGACCCACTTTAATTTCGAAGCCGTAAAATTGCCGGGTGAGTTGAGCAATCTCTCGAGACACTTTTCTCCTCCGATTTCTTGCGCCGCCCTTTGGCCAATCTCAACCGCCCTGCTGTCACACCAGATTATTGCCGGTCTAAGAACTTGATGATTTTTATCAACAACTACCAAACCATGCATCTGATAAGAAATGCCAATAGCCTTAACGTCAGAAGCTTCAAATTTCGCTGTGGTTTTAATCTGCTGTGTAGCTGACTTAACATTGTCCCACCATATGCCGGGATGCTGCTCAGCCCAGCCGGGTCTCTTTGCAATAATCTCAAGCTCCTTGTCTGGTGAAGTCGCACTTGCAACTACTTTACCCGTATCAGCTTCCATCAAGGTCGCCTTTATTGACGAGCTTCCCACATCGTATCCCAATAATAGTGCCATCGAAAATATCCCCTTACTTTTGTCAAAAAAGAAAAATTAAAGTTACAAAGCTGACGTTTTTTCTATAAGAGGAAGTACCTTCTTATCTATCTCAGATTCCCCTTCTCCAAGCTCCACCTTGAACAGATACCATGTTTCCAAATGCTCTACTTTTCCGCCCTTTGCCGGTATTTTTGCAAACGGGCCGAGTGTCTCGAATTCCAGCATATCACCATCAGTATAGGTCTCGGTATTGCAGCCGTAATCCGGATAAGTTGCATCAGGGTCGTATGGGTAGCGTTTTGTGAACAGCTCACCATTCAGGTAATAAGCACCCCAGCCGAGCTTGTTCAGCATACCAACTTTCTCTTTCGTCTTTGCAGTTGGGTCCTGTCTTAATTGGATGTATTTTTCGCCCCATGTCCATCGAGGGTCACTCATATCCGTAAAGTGCCAGAGAACTACAGGGCGCGCTGCGAGTAAATAATCAGGGTGAGGACGATACGGTTCCTGAGGCAAAATGATTCTTCCGGTCGGCGCCATAGCCGTCAGTGCCCAGGGGGATACCTCTACATCCCACAGGTTTTCGTTGATTAGCCGATGAAGCACTTTCACCCGATTGGTCTTTGCATCGAGAGTAATTTCAATTTCCTTTGCTATACCTGTCGTGGTCTCAACAGGCTGGCTAAGCTTCAAAGTCCTACCGTCCCATTTGTATGTGATTTTTGAATTATCCGGATAGTATGTTCTTTTATGGTCCTCAGGACAATGCCACAAACGGTGACCACCATAAATCCGCCACTTGTTACCGCCGGTTTTACCCAGCTGGTCTTTATATTCTTTGAATAAATTTTGTCCGCCCACATAGCCAAACCGAATAATTCTCGGCCCGACATCCATTGTAGCAATTAGTTCAACCTGACCATTGCTGAGCTTGATACAATTTGGCCAGCCACCATAAGGGACCTTTTCCATTTTTACATTCTCCTGTTTTTGAGTTTCCTGACCATGAATCATTTGACTCGAACCACCAAATGCAAACAAAAGTACTAACCCTAAGCTAAGCACGATGACTTGATTTTTAAGATGACAATGCTCTTTCATTTTTTTCTCCCATAAAAGTTTTACAGACGATCAAAATCAGACCATTAACCTGCATTTCATATCCTTGCCATGTTTTGCTACCGACGACCCAATATAACTCTGCGGTTGGCAGTAGCAATTCGTCTCGGGTCCATCTTGATAATCGCACGGTCGTAGGTCATCATCCCATTGACCTCAATTTCCACATCAGTTGTCTGTGTGTATATCGCTGCCGAGAGTCCCTTTCCAATCAATGGCGCCAACTTGTCCAGCAAACTTAGGTACGCTTCGGTCAGTTCCCCGCGTGTCTCAAAGCTGCGATAGCCCCAATTCTTTTCATCCTGCCAAGTGTGACCTTTGATTGGCAGGCCTAAGCCACCAAATTCGCCAAGTACAGCAGCGCGTCCCGATTCATTAGCTGGCGCGGCAGGGCCCGGATAGCTATGAATATCATGGACATCGCCAACACCGCGGTCAGCCCAGCCGCTGGCGTTATCAACCAAACGAGTTGGGTCGCATTGCTTAATAAATTCCACAATGTACTCAGTCTTATACTGCCCCCAGCCCTCGTTGAAAGGCACCCACATAACAATAGACGGGTGGTTGACTAAAGCATCGATAATTCGTTTCGATTCCAGCTCAAACTGTCTGGCGGACTCGTCACTGCGCTGGATGTCAGGGTCTTTCTTACCAATATAGCGGTCTCCACTGGGCATATCCTGCCAAACCAAAAGTCCTATCTTATCACACCAATAATACCAGCGTGCCGGTTCGACCTTAACATGTTTGCGGGCCACATTGAAGCCGAGTTTCCTGGTGACTTCGATATCGTAGCGAAGTGCTTCATCGGTTGGAGCAGTGTAAAATCCATCCGGCCACCAGCCTTGGTCAAGCAGGCCAAACATAAATAACGGCTTGTTGTTCAGAAAAATCCGTGTGATACCCCCTCCATCTTTACCCAGTGTTACTTTGCGCATACCAAAGTAGCTGCTAACCGCGTCAACTTTTCTGTCCCCGTTGTCCTTCAGCACTACTTTAAGGTCATATAGAAAAGGTGAATCGGGTGACCATAGTTTGGGTTTTTTGATGGGCATGATGATTTCTTCTTCGACGTTGCCAGCCGCTTTACCCTTCGTGAACCATCCATCTTTTGCCTCTGTCTCGATACTAAAGCCAGCCGCTGCATCTGAGCAGAAAGCAGCCACACGAACGACCCCAGAATCAATATCGGGAACAATTCTCAGCGATTCTATATAACCGCTGCTAACAGGTTCGAGCCATACTGTCTGCCAGATACCTGTAACAGAGGTGTACCATATACCCTTGGGCTCTTTCACCTGCTTGCCGCGGGGTTGATAGCCTGCATCCGCCGGGTCCCAGACAGAAAGTACGATTTCCTGCACTCCTTCTTTAATAAGTGCATTGGTGATATCGAACGTAAAGGCGTCATAGCCACCCCTGTGACTGCCAACCTTTCTGCCGTTCACCCATACTGTTGTTTCCCAGTCCACAGCGCCGAAATGAAGCAATATGCGATCATACTCCCCTTTCGCAAGGACCTCAAAAGTGCGCTTATACCACAGCCGCTTGTCTTCACCAACCGCCTGCATTACACCCGACAAAGTTGACTCAACCGGGAATGGCACAAGAATCTGACCATCATAAGTTTTCGGTTGTTGCTCGTCCCTGCCAACAACAGCATATTCCCACAGTCCGTTGAGATTCATCCAGTTTTTGCGAACCATCTGCGGCCGAGGATATGCCTGATGAACTTTATCGGCGCTGACCTGCCTCGCCCATCGTGTCACCAGAGGTTTTCTTGCTGACTTCGCCCACACCCAAATCGATGAGCACAACATTAACACCATTGCCAAGCTCATGGTTTTGAGAAAATCACAACGCTTCATCTTATCTTGCCTTCCATAGATAGAAAGTCGTCAACTTCTTTTCTGAAACACGCTCTACGCCAAATAAACACTGTCATTCGGCCTGATTGTTGGTATCCGGTCTGTTTTGGTTTTGATATCATCCTTTTCTAACGCGAAGCTGGGGGCGATTTCGATGAGACAATCAACCGAACCATCGCGATTTTTAAGAACCGTGATGCCTGCTGATTCGAGCCAGCCAGCAGCACGGGCAACCATCATCTGCCTCGCTGCCTCAGCGCTGTCGAGCCCGGTTGGATTTTTTGTGGGAGCGAACTCTTCGCTTCGCAAAGTCTCCAAAACTATCGACTTTGAAGCCAAGGACAAGGCATCAAAAATAAAACTTTCTAACTTTATACCATTTGGCTCAGCAGGCTCTATAAGCTTTCCCTGCTTATCAATATATGGGATTTTTTTGATAGCGCGGTGTAGGGGCAAGGAAAAACCAGTAGTGTTTATTCTTTCAACGAAGGCACAATTGATAATGTGGATTGCAATACTGCCGAGTTGAAAAAGTAATGAGCCATCGGGATTTCGCTTCTCTGCGAGCTCGTCGGGCATATCGCTATATTCGATAACAGTTACTTTACCATCAACCAAACAGAAGTTGCCAATCTTTTCCTTTGGCTCAGATTTTATCATGGCCTTCGAGGACATCTCGGCTTCATCAAGAGCGTGCAGGCCTATAAAGAGCGGGTCGAAAATATTTACAAGGGGATTGTCTATCTGCCAATAACTCAAGAACTCTACGCCACGCCTTTTCATATCTTCCAAGGCACCACTTTGGTAAAGCGCTTTAAAGCTTCCTCCATGTCCATCGGGCGAGCAGGATATATTGCCTTTGTCAGCCAGTAAGATTTTCCCGTCGAAATCAAAATTAGGCAAAGTGCCCTGCTGAAATATAAAGATGTCACTTTCCCTCAGACCATAATAACCATTTGAGCGAAAGATTTCTCTGGTCTCGGTATGGTTCAAAGGGCTGGTCATAATATACCAGGGACAGACGGTCTGGTACTTCTCTGATACCGCTGCAATGGTTTCGGCAAAGATTTGAAACAGGGTCTTGTTTCTAACAGGACTGATGGGAAAATTCCCCTTCGGGCCGTCGAATCCGAGTCTGGTTCCCTGTCCACCGGCGACGACAAAAGCGGCAATCTTGCCTGCTGATATCAACTCTTTACCCAATTCTCTGGCTCGCTCGTACTTGCCTTTTTGGTCGGAGCTGTCCGGATTAAGACTATAGGGCTTAACAGGAGCAAAATTGGCAGCAACGGCTCTAAAGTGGGCTTTTTTAATATAATTAGCCACACAATCATCTATTTTCGAAAAATCAAGCTGCCGGATTTGTACAAGCAGATTTTGCCTCCCAGCAGTGTTTAGCTGCTCCCAAAACGCCAAAAGATGGCCCTGATTACGCTCTTTCAGTAATTTCTCTATTTTGGTCAAAATCTCTTTCACTGCTCATATCCGCGATTCCAGGTTAATATTAAGCAAATCGCTCAAATTTTCAAGAAAGTCAGAAAAATTACCGAAATTTATTTGACAAACAAACTACTTTGTGCTATGCTTTGAATTAGAATTAGGCAGGTTTGACAAACTTATCATAATTGACAATGCTATCATATTTAGTTTTCCTTTCATACCTTAAACCTGCCTTCCTTAAAAAGACCTGTTTTGTAATCTGACTTAGACCATTGAATCAATAACTATGCCGAGCACAGAGAGAGTTAACTACATAAACCTTATTAGAAAAGTGAATTCAAGGAATTTAACCAGTCGTTCTTAGGTAAAAAAATTGTAAATTAAGGAGATTCGCAGAAAAACAGGGCCTTATGTCCCTATGTGGCGTCAGTTAGCTGCATTTATCTATTAAAATTCAGAGTGAACTTAAGAGCGGCTGGATTCGCGAATCTCAAAAAAATAAAGGAGAAATGTTATGAAAAGGAAAGGTTTTACATTAGTTGAGCTATTGGTCGTGATTGCGGTCATAGCACTGTTGATGGGTCTGTTGATGCCCGCCCTGGCAAGAGTTAGGCAGATTGCCCATCGAATGATCTGTGGGTCGAACCTCTCCAGTATCGGCAAGGGATGCATGCTTTATGCCCAGGACCATGATGAGGAATTCCCGAGAGCTGGCATTGGTACCGAATGGCATAAAAAGGGAAGAATAAATGATTGCTTCGGATTGTTCAGAGCCGCAGCATACGGTAGAGGCAACCAAGTAACCGTTACAAGTTCTCTTTACCTTTTGATAAAGTACACTGACACGACACCAAAGACTTTCAACTGCAGAGGTGACCAGGGAATCAGAGAATTTTCACTTGATGAGGTCACTGGGAATCTGCCCGACTATATTGAAGATATTAGCGAAGCTTGGGACTTCGGCGACAACGAGCAATACGGGACCCTTGAGCCTGGGAAGTATAACAGCTACAGCTATCATCTGCCCTATGATGAAGACTCGGAACAGCGAGGATGGCCCATTACCCCGATAAGTAGCCCTGAGTGCCCACTGTTAGCAGACAGAAACCCCTTCCTGGACATAAATGCCCTCTCTTACCTCTCGGATATGGATCTCAAAGATGCTGATTGGGAAAAAGAAGGCGGCTTCGAGTATTACGTAGACGAGCGTAAAAAGGAACAAGCTGCAGCTCACCAGCGAGAGGGGCAAAATGTCCTGTTTCAGGATGGCCATGTCACCCATGAGAGGTGGCCCAATTGTGGCATTAGAAACGATAACATCTGGAAGTACTGGACTAATACTACGCATGGTATACGCCCGGCAGAAGATAAAGAGTGGCAGGTTGGCAGTCCAGATGTTGAACCCAAAAGGAACGGAAGCTACGGGCCATACAGTGAGGAAGACGCATACCTCGTCAGCGAAGTCAATGCAAGAAAGAGTGAAAAATTCGGAAGAGGCGGCGGCTAAAGAAAGACCTGCACCCTGTACGTGGTTGGCAACAAAAACACGACCAGAGAAGCAGGAAATTAGCTTCGGTTAGTTATTTGCAGGCGGCCTTATGCGGTTGAGCATAAGGCCGCTTTTTCACTTTCACTCCCTCATCTTTTACTATTCGTATAACAGCAGCTCCTGGCAAAATCACAGAATATGCCCGGAAACAGATTTGTCTTAGGCAGGCATTTATGTTAAATTGTGCTCTTTGATTTTTACGGAGAGCAAAATTGGGGCAATCGCTCGTTTACAAGATACTCGCCAGCCACGTAATTGACGGCAAAATCGCAGCCGGCAAGCCCATTGGCATTCGGATTGACCAGACACTTACACAGGATGCCACCGGCACAACAGCATTTTTGCTGTTTGAATCAATCGGTACGGCTACAGTCAAAACGAAGCTTAGCGTCAGCTATATCGACCACAATTTAGCCGGCTTTGGCCCGGAGAACCATAATGACCATTTATACCTGCGAACGATAGCCGCCAAAACGCGAGTTTACCACTCCCGCCCAGGCAACGGCATCTGCCACCAGGTTCATTTAGAGCGGTTCGCCAAGCCCGGGGTAACACTATTGGGCAGCGATTCACACACACCAACCTGCGGCGGCATCGGAGCACTTGCCATCGGAGCCGGCGGGCTGGATGTGGCAGCTGCTATGGCAGCAGGACCATTCTACCTGACCTGCCCGAAGGTCCTGGGCGTCAAACTAACCGGTAAATTGGGCGACTGGGTAGCCGCCAAAGACATCATCCTCAAACTGCTCGGTCAACTAACGACAAAGGGTAATGTCGGCTGGGCGGTCGAATATTTCGGCGAAGGTGCTTCGACACTATCTGTGCCGCAGCGAGCAACAATTACGAATATGGGAGCAGAGATGGGCGTAACGACGAGCATCTTTGCCAGCGATGAACAAACCAGGAAATTCCTCGCCGCCCAGAAACGAGAGCAAGACTATCAACCACTGGCAGCCAACCCCGATGCCGAATACCACCGTCTCGTCGAAATAAATCTGGCAGAACTTGAACCGATGGCGGCCTGTCCATCTTCGCCGGATAACGTCAAACCAATCACCAAAATAGCAGGCACTCAAATAGGGCAGGTTGTCATAGGCAGCTGCACAAATTCCAGCTTTGCAGATTTAATGATAGTTGCAAAGCTGTTAAAAGGCAGGCAGATAAACAATATGGTCGAATTTGCAGTCGCCCCGGGCAGCAGGCAAGTCCTAAATAACCTGGCTGAAAATGGAGCATTGGCGGATATGATTTCAGCCGGTGCTCGTATCCTCGAGCTGGGCTGTGGCCCGTGCATCGGCCAGGGTCTCTCACCGGCTGATGGGGTGGTGAGCCTGAGAACATTCAACAGAAATTTTTCCGGCCGAAGCGGCACAGCCGGCGACCAGGTCTACTTGGTCAGCCCCGAGACAGTGGTCGCTTCAGCTCTGACCGGCCGAATTACTGACCCCAGAGACCTACCGAAACTATTCGGGCTCAAATACCAGAAAATCGAATTGCCGGATGAATTCATCATCAACGACAATATGATAGAAAAGCCACCGAGCAAAGAAGAGGCGGTAAAGGTAAAAGTCCTGCGCGGACCTACGATTGTCGTACCCCAAATGCCGCCGCCACTGCCTCAACAATTGCAGGGACAAGTCCTGATTAAGTGCGGCGACAAGGTCACCACCGACCATATTATGCCAGCCGGCCCTTACCTGAAACTGCGCTCAAATGTGCCAGAATACGCAAAGGCGGTCTTTAACTGCTTCAATGAACAAGGTAAACCTACATTCGCCCAGCGAGCCCACAAGCTAAAGGAAAAAGGTATTGCCGGTATCATCGTTGCTGGTGAAAGCTACGGGCAGGGCTCGTCCAGGGAGCATGCAGCACTTTGCCCGATGCATCTGGGTGTCCGGGTGGTAATTGCAAAAAGCATTGAGCGAATTCACAAAGCTAACCTGATTAACTTTTGCATCGTACCAATAGAATTTGCCCAGCCTGCCGACTACGACAAAATCAAACCGACAGACCTACTGCAAATTGACAATCTGCTCAAAGCAATGGAAAACAGCGACGAAGTTAAGATTATTGATAAGACCTGCTCGTTTGAATTCATTGGCAAGCTAACACTCTTTGCCAGAGACAGAGAAATTTTGCTCTCCGCTGGCCTGCTAAACTACACATGCAAGAAGGCAAAATGAATAAGAAAACAATAACAATTTTCGGCACTGGCAGGGCAAAACCAGGCTCTTCAGCTTACAAACTGGCATATGAAACAGGTAAACTGCTGACCCAGGCCGGCTTTATTATCGCAAATGGCGGATACGGCGGGACAATGTTAGCTGCTGCTAAAGGAGCCGCCGAGGCCGGTGGTGAAATCATCGGCGTTACTTGCTCGGCTTTTGAGGGTAGCTGTGCCAATGAATATATTACTCGTGAAATTATTACCGATTCACTCGACGAACGCCTCGATACACTGATAAAACTCGGCCAAGCCTATATCGTACTACCGGGAGGAACAGGGACCCTACTCGAATTAGCAAAGGTCTGGGAATTAAAAAACAAAGACTTTCTCGAGGCAAACAAACCGATTATACTTGTAGATAAATTCTGGAAACCCTTGATCGATTTGATTACAACCGACGACCCTGATAGCAGCAGGTACATAAAACAGGCAAATGAGCCGAGACAGATTGTAGAACTGATTACCGATTATTGATATGGACAAAAGACCTGCAATTTTGATTTTGGTTTTTCTTGCAAGCTATGCTGTGCTTGGTGCAGGACAAGAACGCAAAATTGCCCTGCGAGATGGCTTTGTCCTCGCTGGCGTAGACGGCAAACTGACTAAACCTGATAGCAATGAAAAATGGTTATTTGAATTTGATTCAGATGTAAGCGATGACAAAAGCCAAGTCCGCGCTGGGGCGAATCTGGAGATCCTTCCTTCCGCTACACTGGAAAAAATGGCTGCAGATATGGGAGACCGTACTACCACAAGCTACAGACTCTGGGGCAAAGTTACAAAATACAAGGATAGAAATTTTATATACCCAATTTACTTCTTGCCCCTCAGCAAGGTCAAACAGACAAAGCAGCCAACTCCACAAAAATCACAGCAGCAACAGCTAACAATCAATGAGCCGGATGATGCGTTGGTCATACCACAGGAGATAATTGCGAAACTCAAGACCAAGAAAACCTTCCAACCCAAGCAATTACAAAAAGGGCTGGAATTAAAGCAGGACCGTATCCTGCCCGAAAGAACTGGGTTTATAACCGAAAAAAATGGAAAGCTTGTATTTGAACTCGACGCCCTCGGCAAAAACATCCAGAAGATTTCGTTTCAGCTGCTTCCATGCCAGACTCTGGAGCGTATCCAGCAAATGCAATCTGCCGAGCCGGATTCGGTACGATTTAAAATTGCAGGGATTGTCACCAAATATAAAGGCCGGAATTATCTGTTGCCGCAGCGGGCAATACGGACTTACAGCCACGATAACTTCGGTAGATAAAGGATAAACCAATGACCAACGAACTCGACAAAATCCTATTCTCATATAAACAACCAGATTTCATAGACAGATTGGTACAAGTACGTCTAATAGTCATGCGGTCAGCAGCATTTTCAGCTACTGATGAAAGAATAGATAAGATGAGGGACATCTTTCGGGAAGTTATTCAACGCGGGGATACAGCGATAGTGGACTTTACAATGAAGTTTGATGGAGTAAAACTCACACCTGCACAATTCCGGGTAACTGAGGAAGAGTTGGAGAAAGCCCACCGGGAAATTGACTCCAAACTTTTGAAAATAATTCGTCGGGTGATTGAGAACGTAAGAAAATATCAGACGGAAATTTTCATCGGCAACAAAAATACTCATCCCGGAATAAAATATACGCCAATAAAAAAAGTCGGTATCTGCGTACCGGGTGCATCAGCCCCGCTGCCTTCTACTGTGGTAATGACAGCCGTCCCAGCCATAGTAGCAGGTGTAAAACCAGAAGATATCGTAGTAGTTTCACCACCAAGGTATAAAGGTACTATTCATCCAGTAACGTTGGCGGTCTGCCACGAACTGGGAATTGACGAAGTATACCGAATTGGCGGTACTCAGGCAGTTGCTGCTTTGACATTCGAGGCGGATAACATCAGTATACCCAAAGTTTACAAGATTGTCGGCCCAGGCAATCAATGGGTTCAGGCCGCCAAGCGAGAGGCATTTGGGTACGTTGACATTGACTCAATTGCTGGACCAAGCGAGGTATTGATAATCGCAAACGATAATGCCAATCCAGCCTGGGTGGCTGCTGATATGCTAAGTCAGGCAGAACATGCTCCCGGCAGTGCAATTTTGTTTACAGATTCGCAAGAGCTTGCAAAGAAGGTCCTTGATGAACTTAAGAAACAGCTAAATCAATTAGAACGGTCAGAAGAAACTGTCGAATGTCTTAAGAAATTCAGCGGAATTGTAGTCTTTGAAAACATGCAAGACATCATCAAATGGACAAATGATTTCGCTTCTGAACACTTAGAAATTCAGTGCGGAGATGAAAGCAGGAAAATCGCTGACCAGATAGAAAACGCTGGAGCAATATTTATTGGTGAATACTCACCGGTTGCGGTTGGTGATTATTGGGCCGGACCGAGCCATACGTTGCCGACCGGAATGACCGCAAAGTTTTTTAGTGGTTTAACAGCCAATGACTTTATCAAGTCAACAAGCATAATCGAATACGATAAAAAGAAGTTGGCAGAAAGTGCCGAGGATATTATCCGCTTAGCTGAGGCCGAGGGCCTCGATGCCCACGCAAAAAGCATAAAAATCCGACAACAGTAATAAGCACACGCCCGCAAGCTACAAACCCCAGCCAAGCTTGTCCTTATGCCACCAATAGAATCTTCCTACAAGATGGGCTGTTACAAACAGCAGATAAATCCTGATTGCACTGGAAACAAGTCTCCAAATCACAAGCCGAGGCAATATAAAAACAACAAAACCCCCAATACCACAGAAGAAGACAACCAACCCACAATAAGACAAAAATGTTTTAAGTATCGAGTTGATGACTGATATTGGGTTTAACGCATCGAACGAATCAAACATTATTCCCCTCAATAATGTCATAGGGAGAAAGAAAATTCCACACGCTGCGAGTATCCAAAATAATAAATCAGTTCGTCGAACAATAAGATAGTATACGGCCGCTGATAAAGAACAAATGGCCATACAAGCTAACATTAAGAATATCTCCGAGACACAGTCCTGTATATCAAATGTTGCTGTTTGCACATTTATATCTGCCGCTCGAAAGCCGCCTTTGGCGCTATCCAGGACGCAGCTTGAAAAATAATAAAATAGATAGCCCACAAAAACAATATAAACAGGATAAGCCAGCCAGGCAAAATGAGGATCAGGTACCAAACGAACTATGAACGAGACTAACAACGGCAAAAACGCGAAGACAGCTATGTGTATTACTCCCGATGCGCTTATCGGATAGAGGAACGCATCAATAAACCACGGCAGCTTTCGCTTAACCGCCAATTGTGGCTCTTCAATTACTTTCACTTCAAAGCATCCCTCCAGCTTTTAGTCAAAAACAACAATTAAACTTCCCAATTTAGCCTTTCCTGATATCGACAGTAAAATGCACCTAAAATATGAGCACCAACCATCAAAAAATAGATGTTAACTAACTTAACAATATAAGGCAAAATCTGAAGTCCCGGCCAAATCATCATCTTCGTAACAAACATCTTCATCATTGCAATAGGAATACAAATTCCGCAAAAGAAAACTAACAAAGCGCAGTACGGCAAAAATGAACTGAATATAGAACCAATTATCAGGAAAGGATTAAAGGCACGAATCGAATCGAACATAACAACAGCCAATAATGTCATAGGAAAAAGAAAAACAACAAAAAACATTAAAAGCCAGAAAACTCTGTCATTCAGCACCGGACCTAATACGTCAAGAGAAATAAAGAAAACCATATGAAACATAAAACGCCAAAAACCTATATCCACTTCCCTGGCGCGCGTAATATAAAAATATATCAACAAACAAAAAAACGTATAACAACCAACTAATTTAATCACCTGCCCCAACATCTCGCCCAGACCCGGAGTATTTACCAGAACATCAGGAGCTCGTACATTACCTTCGGCACTATCACGAACACAGAAAGCCAAATACCAATATAAATAAAGGGCAACAGTAATATTCATAATGATGCTTATACACACAAATAAAACTTCAAGGACAATAAAAGGATAGAACGCCCTTGTCATTAAATTCATAAACTTCGTAACGAGTTTCATAAGAAGAGGAAGGCCTATAAAAACCCCAAGCATCGTAAGGCCTGCTTTGTTTGAAGGATATAAAAAGATATCTATAGGCCAAACAAGCTTGCGCTGTGCCGGTAACTGTTCTTCTTGAACACCCATTGTGGGACTCAGAGCATTAAGAAGTTCACGTTCTTGCTGTTCAAAAGATTGGGTAGGTGCAGGTTCTGCCGGTGGCGCATCGAACATTAACGAATCAATATCAGGTTTTTGAGATGATGATTGAACAGCTTGTCTATCCGCTAACTGCGGAGGGGTAACTTGTGGAATAACAACAACTTTCTTGCAATGAGGACATTTACCTTTCTTGCCAGAATGGACTTTCAAAACACTTATTTTCTGGCCACAGCTTTTGCAGCGAAACTTAATTTCAGTTGAGGTATCAGGCACAGTACAAATATCACTGCATTTTGGACATCTAACCCGTTTGCCTGAAAGCGCATCTTTAGTGACGATTTTTTGATTACAGTTTCCGCAGCGGAACTCAATCATGCATTCTTCTCCCTCTCAAGTATTTCCTCCTCACTTTCCTATAGCCGGGCGTTAAAACAACCAGTTACCCGCTCGTCGACTTCTATTTTATAAAACCTTCAGCTTTGATTTTCAATCGGTTTTCTCGCCCGCCTCGTCATATTTATTATTCTCCATTAAACTATTAGTAACCAGCCAGTTATACAGTATCTCCGAGCCAGTCGGGTCAAAACCATGCCCGGCTCCTTTGAACTCCTCGAACGTCACCTCCGCCCTTAGCCGTTTATAATACGCCGCCGCTTTCTTAGCCGAGCGCAGATTTGCATCTTTTTCGCCGGCACCTATATAAATTGGTATGTCCCGCAGTGCCCTTCTATCTCCGGCCGTACTGATTAGACCCACACTTCGGCTCCGGCCTGCAGCAAAAATGACAGCTCCCGCCCAGACCTTTGGGCTGCTCTCAATCATCGCCGAGCTGTGCCAGCCGCCCTTGCTAAAACCCCCGACAAACAATCGGTCCTCATCAATTTTAAGATGCTCTGAAACCTGTCTCTTGACTTCTAAAACACTCCTGCGCTCGCTTCTCATGTATTTAACATACTGCCCTTTGGTCATCTTGCCCTTTTCTTGCTCTACATACCCCATACCGACAATAATACAACCTTTGCCGCGAGCGGCCTGCCTGAACGGCCAGGTTGTCGGCTGAGCATCCATCCCGTGATAAACAAAAATCACAGGCCAATCCCGGTCATTTGTATAGTCGGTCGGGACATACACCAGGAAATGGTCGCCGCCTATATATTTGTTGTCAATGTCGATACGAACCTCCTCTCCTGGCACGAACCTTCGACGGCCTATTCGGCTTGGCTTATCCGCCGCAAAAAGCACCCCTCCAGCACAGAAGCATAATAAAAAAATACCTATACTTGAGCCTGAAAGTAATTGCTTATTAAAAGTCATCGGAAAATCTCTCTCAATATACATCCTGGTGCTGTAGTATCTATGAAGGGCTGCCCAGCTTCTCCTTTATAATCTCAGCTGCTTTAGCAAGGGCATCATCGATTTTTTGAGGGCTTTTCCCACCAGCATGAGCCATCTGAGGCCGGCCGCCGCCGCCGCCATCAATTATCGGCGCAATTTGCTTGACTATATCAGAAGCTTTCAAGTCCTTCTTGACCAAATCATTGCTCATCCCAGCAAGCAAAGTGGCTTTGCCATTATCTTCAAAGCCAAGAACAATCGCTGCAGATTTCGCCTTCTTTTTCAACATATCAATAGCAGCCCTGGCCTGCTCGACCGGCGCCGCCGACAATCGGCCAATGATTATAGATGTCTCTCCAATTTTTTCGGCTTCACTTAGAAGCTTCTTTGCTTCGGCCATTGTATCAGAACCCCGCAGACGAGCAGCTGATTTGAGTTCCTTAGCAAGCTTTTTATTGTCCTCAACCAACTTGCCGACCCTGTCAACCAATTCCTCCGCTGGTACTTTCAATATTACCGAAAGTTCATCGACAATATCACTTCGCTGTTCAAGATACCTGGTAAGCTCCGTGCCGGTCAGCGCCGTAATTCGCCGCACGCCGGCTGATATACTCTCTTCCTTCATTATCTTAAATCCTCCAATAGAGCCAATTCTATCGACGTGTGTGCCGCCGCAAAACTCCTTGCTAAAAGCTTCACCGAGCTGGTCTTTATTCTCAGCACCAATAGCCACTACCCGAACCTCGTTTCCATATTTCTCCCCAAACAGCGCCATCGCGCCAACCTTTTGCGCTTCGGCCCTCGGCATTACCGCACAGGTTACGGGACAATCCTGCTCGATTTGCTCTCTGACCAGTCCCTCGACCTTTTTCATCTGCTCACTGGTCATAGCTTTAGGGTAGGTAAAGTCAAACCTTAAATAGTCCGGCCCAACGAGACTGCCCTGCTGGGCGACCGACTTGCCGAGTGTCTTCTGCAGCGCCCACTGCAATAGATGAGTAGCGGTATGATTTTTTCTTATCGAGCCTCTGTCTTTACTGACAATTGCTTTAACTTTTTCACCAACACCAAATGACCCTTCAGCAAGATGACCTTTGTGAATTACGCAGTCGGCTATCTTCGCAGTATTCTCAACAATAAACTGTCCGTTTTCCGATTGGATAATGCCACAGTCACCCACTTGCCCTCCCGCCTCAGCATAGAAACATGTCCTGTCAAGAATAATCCCAACCTCTGTTCCAGCCTTAATACTACCTTGATTCTTGAAGCTTCCCGTTTCAACCCAGCCGACTATCTTACTATCGCACTGGTCAACATCGTATTTATGCAGGTCCTCAGTTACCGGCAACTCAGTATCAGCTACCATGAAAGAGGATGATTTCTGCGCCGCTCTTGCACGCTCCCTTTGCTCATCCATTAGCTGCTCAAACTTGATTGTATCGACTTTGAGGTTGCGTTCTTCAGCCATAAGCTCGGTCAAATCAAGCGGAAAACCATAGGTATCATAAAGTTGAAACGCATTTTCCCCGCTTATTGTTTTATCGGATTCTTTCCCGGCCCGCTTCGCAGCAACTTCGAAGATCTCTATCCCCCTATCGAGCGTTCTGCCAAAAGCCGCCTCTTCCGACTCAATTACTGTTGATACGTAATCTGCTCTTTCTTTTATCTCGCCAAACGCATCGCCTAGGCAATCAACTACCTCCGGCACAAGTTTATAGATAAACGGCTCATGCATTCCCAACTCTCTGCCGAACCTTGAAGCCCGCCGGAGTATCCGTCGAATCACGTAGCCCCGGCCCTCATTCGAGGGTATAGCACCGTCGGTTATCGCAAAAACAACCGCGCGAATATGGTCGGATATAACTCTAAAAGCATTATCTTTTTTGTTGTTCAGCCGGGATGTATACTTATGACCGGCGATGTCGCCAACACAATCAATTATGGGCATAAACAAATCAGTATCGTAGTTGCTCCTTTTATCCTGCAACACCGCTGCAATTCTTTCCAAACCGGCACCGGTATCAACATATTTGGCACCCAACGGAAAAAGTTTGCCGTCCTCATCACGATTATATTGTATAAAGACTAAATTCCACAATTCTATAAATCGGCTGCACCCGCTGTTGACACTACACTTGTGGCCTTTGGTCTGTTGCATATCACACCTATCAGGCCCAAGGTCGATATGGATCTCACTGCATGGCCCACAGGGCCCGGTATCACCCATCTCCCAGAAATTATCCTTCTTGCCAAAAGCCAAAACCCGCTCAGCAGGTATTGAAGTTACTTTCGTCCACAGCTTGGCAGCTTCTTCATCCTTAGGAAGATTATCTGCTTTATAACCTGCAAAGACCGTCGCCCATAAGCTGTTCGGGTCAATACCCCAAACCTCTGTAAAAAGCTCCCAGGCCCACTGAATTGCCTCCGCCTTGAAATAATCATCGAACGACCAATTGCCTAACATTTCAAAAAAAGTGTGGTGATAGCTGTCTCGCCCCACCTCTTCAAGGTCGTTGTGCTTGCCGCTTACACGCAGACACTTCTGGCTGTTCGCCACCCGGCGCCACTGCGGACCGGACAATCCTAAAAAGATATCCTTAAACTGATTCATTCCCGCATTGGCAAAAAGCAAAGTATCATCGCCAATGGGCACAATAGGCGAACTCGGAACAAACTCATGCCCCTTATCCTTGAAAAAATCTATAAAGCCGCTTCTAATCTGCCTTGCACTTAGCACTTCTTTACTTGCCCTTTTCATATCTCGTCCTGTCATTGCCGAGATATGCTTTACACCAGGCCTTTGGCAACAAGGACTTTATTTTTTAGTTCCTCACACAAATCCTTGTTCTCAACCAGATATTTCTTGGCATTCTCTCTGCCCTGGCCAAGTCGGATGTCGCCATAGTTTAACCAGGCGCCGCTTTTCTCGACAACATCACAACCGAGGCCCAAATCAAGCAAATCACCTTCGTAGCTAATTCCACCATCAAACATAATATCAAACTCAGTGTCTCGGAAAGGCGGCGCGATTTTGTTCTTTACCACTCTGGCCCTGACCCTGGTGCCGACAGCTCCGCTGATATCCTTTATAGTTGCCACTCGTCTTACATCGATTCGGACAGAGCTGTAAAATTTCAGCGCCCTTCCACCTGTAGTGGTTTCCGGGTTACCGAACATCACACCGATTTTCATACGGATTTGATTTATGAAGACAAGACAGGTTTTGCTCTTGCCGATGATAGCAGCAAGCTTTCTCATCGCCTGGCTCATTAATCTTGCATGCAGCCCCATATGAGTGGCACCCATCTCACCTTCAATCTCCGCCGCCGGTGTCAGTGCAGCAACTAAGTCAATAACTATAACATCTACGGAATTCGACCTGATTAACATCTCAGCGATATCAAGTGCCTGTTCACCCGTGTCAGGCTGACTGACCAGCATACTGCTGACATCGACGCCCAGTCTCTTGGCCCACGTTGTATCAAGGGCATGCTCAGCATCGATAAAGGCGGCTACGCCGCCCCCACGTTGGGCACTGGCAATGACGTGAAGCGCCAGAGTTGTTTTGCCAGACGACTCCGGGCCAAACAACTCCGTAACCCTGCCCCGAGGGACACCAACTCCACCAAGGGCAATGTCCAGTGATAATGAGCCTGTAGGGATGCCCTCAACCTTTGCGTAACGATGCTCATCCATTTGCATAATCGCGCCCTGACCATATTGCTTTTCAATCTGTGCAATCACATGCTGCAGAGCAGCTTCTTTGGCGGTTCCCTCCGGCCTCAAACGCTCTATACCGCCTTTACTTGTTTTGGATGTTTTTGTCTTTGCCATTTTTGCTTTTCTCCAATTCGCCTCCTCAGCCCGTCATTCCAGGCAAAGTGAGGAATCTCATTTTACCTTTTTCAACTTTATTTCTTACGTTTTATTGTAGTTTATAACTTCCCAACCGTGTATAAATAGGACCGGTCGGCCTTAATTGGCTCTGATAAACCAAAACCGAATCAGCCGACACAGCCCCGAGCTTAAAATCTTTGTAATCTTCGCTCATCCGTGCCAGCTTGGCACCCGCCGCCGAGTTCCTTATCCTACAAAGAGTCAGATGACTGGAAAACTTCCTATTCTCTCTCGGCCAGCCCGCCGAAGCCAACTCCCGCTCGAGCTCCTCTGCCAGCCGACACAGATTATCGCCTCCCTGGCCAGTGCCAACCCATAAAACCTTGGCACTTCTGCCGCCGAAATAGCCGACCGACTCTATATCCAACTCGAAACTTTTGTGTCTGCTGGCAACGCTTTCGACTATATTACAGACCTCAACGGCTTTTTCGTCTTTAATTTCACCCAGGAACTTCAGTGTCAGGTGCACGTTTTCCGGCCTTACCCATTTGACATCACCCTTTTTTATACCTGTGGCAGAGCTATCAGCGATGCTCTGCAATCGCTCCTGCAAGTCACCCAAGGCCTTTTTAATCTCATCATCAACATCTATCGCTATAAAAACTCGCATTATAACATTTTCAACCCGACTAAAAACTTGTTAATTTTCTAAGCGCTTCAAATCTGCTTTCAATATCGTCTTTCTTTATCGTGGTCAGACCTGCAAGTGAAAAATCGGCAATTGTAAATGATGAAACCACTGTACCATAGACAACTGCTGTTTTCAACGATTCGAAATCGCACCTGCCGACCTTTGCAAGATAACCCATTAGTGCCCCGGCAAAGCTGTCGCCCGCACCTGTCGGGTCCTTGACTTCAGCAGCCGGATAGGCTGGCAGAATAAATTTCTCCCCGCCCGCCTCGCATATTATTGAACCCGATTCGCCTTTTTTAAAGACCACAACACGCGGCCCCATATCCAAAACCTTCTCTGCTGCACCTATCAGATTGTTCTGACCCGCCAGCATCCTTGCTTCGTCTTCATTGATTATCAGGCAATCAATTCTTTTAAGCAGCTGTTTTAAATCATCGATATGCCCCTGAATCCAGCAGTCCATCGTGTCAGCTGCCACGAATATGGGTTTACTGACCTGCTCAAGCAATTGTAACTGAAGAGAAGGCGCTGTGTTCGCTAAAAATATAAACTTACTATCCTTATATGCATCCGGCATAGTCGGCGGGTCTTCCTCCAAAACATTTAACTCAAGCTTATCTGTCGTTCTCTCGTTTATATTTTCATGATAAGTGCCGGCCCAGCGAAAGGTCTTGCTATTGTTTCTTACTTCCAAACCGGTCAAATCAACGTCCCTACCGGCAAAAACCTCAGCTAAATCAAACGGACAATCCGAACCGATAACGCCAAGCAGCCGAACCGGCGAAAAAAAACTCGCTGCCATACTAAAATATACCACCGACCCCCCAAGACAATTCTCGCTCACACCATACGGCGTCTTAATAGTATCAATACCTATCGAGCCTGTTACCAATAACGACAATCAATAATCTCCTTTAAATCACAGCTTTTCCTTCAGCCATTTTTACTGTATTATCTATTCTTTCTAAGGTTTTCTCCTTACCTAACATCTGAACCGAATTGAAAATCGACAGGCTGATAGTAGTGCCGCAAATAGCAACTCGTACCGGCTGAGCAATCTTGCCAAGGCCGACCTGTTTTTCTTCTGCCAGACTACACAGCATATTTTCAATACTCTCTTTAGTAAATGGCTCCGTAGCCGCGAGTCTGTCCCGGACAACTTGCAGAACAGCCAGACCATCACCCTTCAAGAGAACCTTTTTCACCGCCTTTTCGTCATACTCAATTTGGTCGTTAGTTAAAAAAAGAAATCTGCTTTTGCGCTCAATATCAGCTAAGGTCCGCGCTCCTTCACAGGCCTTTATGATTTTCCTGAGTAACTCGTCGTCCGCAGAAATTACCGGAGATTCAATAGCTTTTAGGTAACTCTTAAAATGCCCAAGAAGCTTTTCCGTACCAGCTTGACGGATGTGCTCGGTGTTAAAAGCCAGAAGTTTCTTGCGGTCGAACAAACTATTGGCCTTTGTCAAACGCGAAAGGTCAAAACAGGCGATTAACTCATCAAGCGGCATAATCTCGCGGTCATCACCAGGGTTCCAACCCAAAAGTGCAAGAAAATTAACTAAAGCTTCAGGCAGATAGCCGCTTTTAACTAAATCTACAATATTAATCTCCGGCAAACGCACACCGAGATATTCTGCCATCGCATCAATACTCGGCATATCAGGTGTCGTCTTACCTGCAATAAAGCTGTTTAGTTCTTCGATACTAATGACCCCTGTCTCTGCAAGCTTTCCGAGATCGATATCCTCTGCGGTCTTGATTGCTTCGCGAAGCGCCTTTGCCCGCTCACGCTTTGAAAGCTTGCCTCCACCCTCACTGACGGTAACCGACATATGCGCATACTTCGGAAGTTCACCAAATCCCAAAGCTTCCCATAATGCCTGTTGGCCCGGCGTATTCATAAGATGCTCCTGGCCGCGAATAACGTGGGTAACCTTCATCAGATAATCATCAACCACACACGCAAAGTTGTACGTTGGGAATCCATCGCTTTTCTGTATGATAAAATCGCCTATTTCACCAACTGCAAATGTAACCTCGCCACGAACCACATCGGCAACCACAATAGGTTCTCCCTGTGGGACAGCAAAACGCACCGTTACAGGCAGTCCTTTGGCCTTTGCCTTCTTAACCTCGCTCTCGTCAGGCAATTTTTCAGGGCGCCGGTAAATAAGCGACTTCTTCTCAGCTTCAGCCTGCTCGCGCATCTGCTGCAACTCCTCTGGCGTATCAAAACAGTAATATGCCTTCCCTTCATCCAGCAGTTGTTTTACGTATTTATCATAGATGTCCCTTCGCTGCGATTGCAGATATGGGCCATTCGGCCCACCAACTTCAGGACCCTCGTCCCACTCAATACCAAGCCAGCGCAGGTCCTCCATAACCTGCTGCATAGCGGTTGGCGTATTACGCTTGATATCCGTATCCTCAATCCGGAGTATGAACGTCCCGCCCATTCGCTTGGCAAAAAGCCAGTTAAATAGGGCGGTCCTGGCACCGCCAACGTGCAGGTAACCTGTCGGCGATGGTGCAAAACGGGTTACAACCATCGTAAACCTCACTAACTAACGGAAAATACGCGAAAACAACAAAAGTAGATTAAGCTATATCACGCCTATTGTCAAGAGCAGATACGCCCCACCGGCAAATTCGTACCTCCAATAAGGCAAATTGACAAATTCACCCTGTCAATTCTGTTCCGTATAAATATAATGTGCTAAATTATAAAGCAACTAACACCAAAAAGTGGAAAAGAAGCGTTAATTATGAGCACAAATGACTCTACAACCAGATTTGACTTTATCCGGCAGATTGTTGCCGATGACCTGAAAACCAATAAATGGGATGGCCGGGTGGCTACACGCTTTCCACCTGAGCCGAATGGCTATCTGCACATCGGCCACGCCAAGAGTATCTGCCTTAATTTCGGCATCGCCGAAGAATTTGGCGGCACCTGCAATCTGCGATTCGACGACACCAATCCAATCAAGGAAGAACAGCAATACATAAATTCGATAATAGAAGACGTCCGCTGGCTCGGATTCGACTGGCAGGACCGACTGTATTACGCTTCAGACTACTTCGAACAAATATACGAGTACGCCATCCATCTCGTAAAAGCCGGCAAGGCCTATGTCTGCGACCTAAGCGCCGACAAAATCAGAGAATACCGCGGCACCCTGACTGAACCAGGAAAGAACAGCCCCTATCGCAACCGCAGCGCCGAAGAAAATCTCGATTTGTTCGAGCGCATGCGGGCCGGTGATTTCCCCGATGGCTCCCGCACCCTGCGAGCTAAAATCGATATGGCCCATCCCAATCTGAATATGCGCGACCCGGTTATGTATCGAATCCTGCACGCTACGCACCCTCGCACAGGCGATAAATGGTGCATCTATCCAATATACGATTGGGCCCACGGCCTTGAAGATTCCATCGAAAAAATCACCCATTCGATATGCACCCTCGAATTTGAAAATCATCGGCCTTTATACGACTGGTTTCTTGATGCATTAGGCGTTTACCATCCCCAGCAGATAGAATTCGCTCGTCTCAACCTGTCTTATACCGTAATGAGCAAACGAAAGCTCCTTCAATTAGTCGAAGAAGGCCTCGTTAACGGCTGGGACGACCCGCGGATGCCCACCATCTGCGGCCTGCGCAGACGCGGCTATTCGCCGATAGCCATTAGAAACTTCTGCAAAACAATCGGTGTAAACAAATTCAATAGCACTATCGACGTGGCGCTTCTGGAACACCACCTGCGAGAAGACCTGAATAAAACTTCACCGAGGGTTATGGCTGTAATTCGACCCCTAAAGCTAATCATCGATAATTACCCGGAAGGTAAAGTCGAAGAGCTTGATGCTATAAACAATCCTGAAGATGAA
>Ga0114923_10000736_pt1 | contig 24084 bp, 16 predicted proteins | sample SumtaG_FD_89578 | JGI IMG/M metagenome (GOLD analysis project Ga0114923, IMG submission 89578) | Deep subsurface microbial communities from Indian Ocean to uncover new lineages of life (NeLLi) - Sumatra_00157 metaG | ecosystem: Environmental > Aquatic > Marine > Oceanic > Sediment | place: near...
AAGAAATTTGTACGAGTGGCATTTGTGTTAAATCTACTGATGATAATAATAGGCAATTCATTATATTAATATCTGTATCTGCTGTGGTAGTAATAGTAATTTTCGGATTTTTATTTTTCCTGTTGTCACTAAGTCGATCCAAGAAAAAAGACACATAAACACAAATATTTTTATAGAGGCGATCTCTATAAAAGTAATCTATCACGATGTAAAATAATGCACAGAACAACGCCTGAAGACCCACCTTTGATTGTTGCTTATTTCACAGACGGGTACTCCTTCCGTAACGTGCTTGGTTTCTTTCATCAAACTTGCACGCGTGCCAATCTAATTTTTACCCCTGATGGAATTTCTATTAAAGAAGCAGATGCATCAGATACTATTCTTGCAGACTGTAAAATTAAAACTGATGATCTAACGGAATACCAATATAATGCTTATAACGATGATGGTGAACTTATCGAGGCATTAGCTTGTGGTTTTATTACATTAGAAATGCAGAAAGCTACAAAAATGGTTGGAAAGAAGGATGCAATCAAGCTTTATACTAAGAAAGAAGAGAATCCTAAAATTTATATTCAAGTAATTCATGCGGGATCAAAATCAGATAACGGACTTGGGTTGAGAATCGTGTCTATCCTAGAAGTGGAAGTAAACGACTTTGCAGATATCAAATATGAAAGAAAGACACCCAATGCACGGTCCGCTTCAACAGAATTTGCTAAGATATGTGCTGATTTCTCGTCATTAAAATGTACATTTACCAATGTTATTGGCTTTGAAGAAGGTATTATGTTCCAAGGAGTAGAATCGGGGACAGTGCGTGGTGTAGAAACCTATGGTAAAATCCACGATATGCGACCATTGATGGCGACGAGTAATAAATACTCTTTTGGAAGTAAAAATGTTATATCTTCCAAGCCTAAACTAAACATAGCTATGCCTGGAGAAATTTGTAGAGTATGTGTAAATGGTAAAACGATTCGTGCTATGACAAAATTCAACAATCTTTCTCCGACTGGTGTAATCAAATTCTTCTTAGAAGAAGGTAATCCACTAAAGATTGTTAGTCCTATCGGATGTTATGGAAAACTTATCCTATACATCAAAGACATAAAACTCGAATAATATTAATTTGTATGCTAGCATACAAATTATTCTGGAACTTGATATATTTTCTTGGATTCTTGTGAAACAATATTCTTTTCAAAATCACGTCTAGCTTCTTGTCGCATAGTCATAAGGTACTTAGCTCTATCCTCATGATTCATAAGAATTCTATCTTCAACAACCCATAATGGTTGTGTAAATAATTTTTCCATATCTTCAAGTTTCTGTTGAAGACTTCTTTTGTGATAATGTTCTAGTTTTTGTGTATTATAATCAAACAAACTCAGCTGAATAGCATCATATATATCTTGATCTTCAACGGTGACGTCCATTTGGAATTAATCAAGACATTATTATGTTGTTTATAGCAACCTTCAACCGTAAATATAATAAGAAATATATTATATTTCGTATACCTATTAGAAATATAGATCTCCAGAGTCTTCTCGATTATGTATAATGAGATAACTTTGCGAATAACATACTCGTTGTTGTAGGGTTGAAATTCTCCATGGACTTGCTATTCTGTATAACATAGGTTTATAAACTTAATTCTTTGTTAGTTCAATATGTCTACGTATAAAAGATGAAGTCAAGAATAAAAATTTGAAATACTCGCACTTGTTTTCCAGATGACTCTATTAAATATCATTGCTTCAATAGATCCACGTAGATTTCTACAGAAAAACGAAACTTGCAGATTCCAATTTTTAGGAAAAGAAACGTGGATTTTAGAGAGTACGGAAGAATGTATGCGACTATACCGTGTGTCTAGTAAGGAATATCTAAATGGTATGGTAAATAAAATAAGTGTAGAGTTCCCACAATCTGCAGAAATTCTTTCTCTTATAGAAGAGTTGAGAAATGGATTTGATGCTGTTTTGGAGTGGAATGTGGATATTAGTGAAGAAAGATCTGTTAGATGTATTGTAGATGCTAAGAATGTGGATATTAAAAATGCTTCCCCAGATTTGACTATACGTTTAGATATTTCTACTTTGCAAGAACTACTAAAAGAAGAAATAAATCCACAACTAGCTTTTTTGAAAGGAAAAATCAAAATTACAGGGAATATAGCTTTGGCGTTGAAACTTATTTCTTTACGTGATATTATGGCTTCGGGTTTTGAAAAGGCACGTTTATAAGCAAATACTTATTTATATTAAATAAGTATAATTATTAGATTTATTTCACCAACAGTTGTCTTCTTTTACTTCCAAACATGTTTCTTGTTCGATGCTTTGCGTCAACCAATCTACTTTCACAACATATAATGGTTTTACTGACGTATCATAGTGTTGTAAACGTTCGATCAATTCCAGTTTTCGACCTGTCGTCTTGAGTCTTCTTTCTTTTAAATGAACCTTAAGATCACAGACTCTAAGCTTCTCATAATCTATGGATTTCTTTGTGAGTTGACATCTGCGTGCAGCTTCCTCTATAAGTCGCTTGAGTTGAACTGTAGACTTTTCAGCAACGATATGTGTAACTTGAGGTCCGTAGTTTTGATGGAAGATACCACCATATTTATGAATTATCGTCTCCAATTCTCTACGTTTGTCCTTTTCCCACGCATGTCCACAAATATAAAACACCTTGCCTTGAAAAAGATCAGAAACCGTTTCAACGCGAGATGTATCTGTGGGTAGCGTTAAAGGAGTATAGACTTTTGCTCTGCGAGGTGGAGAAGGTTTGGATCTCATACCGCTCTCTTTCATTTCTGGTGCTTCACGGATAAGATTCTGCAACCTTTCAAGCGTGATAATACCTTCAGGATCTTTGTCATAACGTATTTTTTCAATGCGTGGGCAGCGAAAAGTTACACCTACAAGTCTCTTATCACAAGGAATGATTTGCATTGCCCGAACTTCCAACACCCGTGAATCTTCAGGATCAATCCACATGTCAGGAACATCTGAACCCGGGATTACATTCACGGGGCATTCAGCAACCCAATCGTCTTCGAGTTCTTCCAAAAGATAATCTCGTTCTCTTTCACTAAGTCCTGTAGCCACTTTTCCTACGGGATAGTATTCTGTACCATCGTTGTTTTGTACACCAACAAGATAACTGTATAACTTCCCGCCCGCTTTTACTCCTTCTCCATAATAGCCTCCCAATATCAATACGTCTAAATCAGAAGCGATATTAGACACAAAGTCAGGCTTGAGCTTCACCCAAGCCTTGTTATTTCGAACATTAGGAAGATAAGGACTTCGTGGATTTTTAACTACAACTCCTTCTTCTTTCGCAGCAGCAGCTTTTCGGAACAAGTACACAACTTCTTCGATCTTATTGCATTCGATATGTTTGACGATTTCTACATGCGTAGGAATTTCCGTGATGATGTTGTGCAATATCTCCTTACGCTCGTATAATGCGTGGTCTAGGAGATTGTTACTGTTATAATGTAATACATCGAATATTTTAAGGAAAAAGTGTTTGCTATCTTCCTTAATCCCCGCAGTTGCAACAGCTCGAGCTCCTCCAAAGGGTTCAATGGCGTGTTTTTCTTCATCCCATACTAAGAGTTCTCCGTCCAAAATACAGCTTTTAACTGTCTTATTTAGAGAACGTCTGACTTCTCGGATGAGATTGCTGTATAACGATGTGGAATCTTGCAGATACCTAGAGAAGATCCTAGTTTTCTTCTTTTGAATATGAATTAGGACACGCTCACCATCGTATTTAGTTTCTACAAAGTAAGGTGGATCCATAGTATTGGGAATATCCAGCGGTTTGCGCCGCGAGGATAGCATGGGTTGAAAAGGTATAAACAATTTCAATTCCATTGCCTCCTCAATGTTAAATGTTGGGTCTTCAATAGCTTTGCATACATGCTGCAAATCTGCTTGAAAGGCAAACAACTCTGAGCTTCTGGGACAAAAAGCTTCAAGTAAGACTGGCAAAGAAGTGCCGTATCTTAATTTCTTGAGAATGATTTTACACAGCCATTTCACTTCGCGTGCATGAAGTTTGGAAACAACTTGCCTAAAAACGCGCTTTTTACTATCCATGCCTTTATTCAACGCTAATTCATCCAAAAATGTATTCACATCTTGGAGAGTCCATCTCGACTTTGCTGTAGAGCGAGCTAATGCTAAACTATAGATGATAGCAGGTAGATTGCCTTCACCTTCTTTCCATTTTAGCAATCGCTTACCATCTTCGCTCTTCTCGGCAATACTATAGGTTTCCAAGATAATTGTTGCCAATGTTTTCTCTCGGATACCATACACCCGCTTAAGATCAGCTTCTGGGGCCATTAATCTCAATATAGGATAATAGTTTTTAGTTAGACCAACATATTGATCTACAAGCTTATGCAAGATCAATTTCCTCGATTTGGAGCTTTTAGATACACTCATGCGCTCAAAAAGTTCGCATAGATGTAAGAAAGGTACCTTGTTGGAAATATCGGTGCTTTGCGGCATGATACTTGTCAATGACGATAATGTGAATGATGTTATTGGTTGATAACATCACTAAAAAAAAATCAAATCTTAAGATATGCTTGATTGTAATGGTATTATATAATCGTTTATATAATAATCTTATTGTTTATTAGGCCTTGGTTCCTTAGTATAAACACATTTATACTGTTCTTGAGACCCGTGAAAGTCTAAAAACATGGAAGAGAAACATTTCAACGTTCCAGCGGCTGTTGCAAAATCTCTGACAAATAGTCGTACTTCAGGTTCTCCTCGTTCTCGCATAGTTCTATCGAGCATTGGAGAGTTGTAGGTACATATAGATTGATCGGGATTTTGTATACAGCGAAGGAAAGGTTCCATATTTTAGCTTTACTTAGCTATTTGATACACTGTATTTACCTATTATGATTGATTATATATTATCAATATTTTTTAACTTCTTGCTTCAGTCATTCTTGCGCGTAAAAATTGGATAAAAGGATTTGTGGTTGAAAAATAGGTTTGTATCTTACCCATTTTATCTTGAATACCAACCAATTCATAATGACCTGGAAGATATAACAATACCACAGAAGGACGATTTTTGTAATATAGATCATCATCATCACCTATAATGTAGACATCTTCTTTTTCAGAGTCTAAAATGTAGATGTCTTTACCGAGTTGATCTGAAATGAACTCATTATATTCATAACCTATAGCATTACTTGATCTAAGTCGCTTTTTCATTTCTTCAAAGGAATATTCAGGTACATCCTTACCAAATTCGTACAATTTGCCTCGACTTAATTTGTTATAAAACGACGGTCCAGTCGGATATAGAGGATTTACAGGTTCTCCTAAACGTTTAGCTAGCCCATCTCTCAAATTGCGTACAATAGTTCTTCTACTTACAGTTTTCCCATTTAAGGATTGGGTTCGATAGGGTACATAAATTGCATGGGCTAAAGCATGAAAATAACAATTGCCGTCGCCAATAGTATCAATAGCTACCATTTTGAAATCTTCGAAGCCATGTTTTTCCCAATTCAGATCTCTAGCTATTCCTATATCTGGATCGCAATGCATCATTGTTTTTTTAACATCATGAAAGTTTTTAACATGGGAATATAGACTTGATATATTTAGGGTATAAATATATAAGGTTCTTAGGAGAGTATAATTTTCTGAATCATATCCGCAACAGCTTTTTGACTTTCCTTATCCTTAATTTTTTCGTAGATATTTTTAAGTGTGATCTTATCGTTTCGAACTCTTTCATCTTCAAGTAATAATCTAGCTATTTCAATTCCAGAGTCTTTGACATAATATAATGGTGGTTCGTAGGCGCCACCTCCCTGTTGTGTTGGATCAACTCTTGGATCCGCTAGTAACATTTTGACAATGTCTACGTTATATCCATGATATGGATGTTCTTTAGCTGCTTCGCGCATGGCCTTAAAGTCTCTATCTCGAGGATCTATCCTTCCATCCTCTAATAGTATCTGTACTATTTCTGGACGTCCAAATTCTATTGCATATATTAATGCATCATTTCTTGGATTCACTCTTGGGTCTTTAAGTAGAAGTCTTACTACATCAGCTTGCCCATTTTTACTGGCATATTCTATCGCTGCATTATTTACCGCCCCTGGATCTGCTCGCCCGTCTTTTAGTAATAGTTTAACGATATCAATATGACCATAAGAGCTAGCTCTTATTATAGCCTCACTAGCTTCACGTGAAGGATCAATGCGTTTATCTTTCATAAAGACTTTTACTGCTTGTAGATTCCCATATTTGATAGCAGTCATAAACGAGAATTGTAATTTATCTTTTGGTCCTTCATACTCCCCTAATTCTTCCTCTATAACCTCATCTAGATCATGATAAGCTGCAAAAGTAAGAGCTCGTAGGGGTTCTAGATATCCTGCTGCTATAATGAGATCTCTCTCACTCAGGCAGCTTATATCCTTAGTTTCCTGTTCTTCAAACGCTTCTAAATCTTTTACATAGTCTTCGTAATCTATGTATCTGTACATGTAATCCAAAAACAATTGGACATTTGTACATTCCTTTTCATCATCGCGTGGAAAGTATTGGAATTCTGTATGAAGAGAAGCTTCCCTAGGTAATCGTTCTAAAAGTTCATCTTCTTTAGTAAGCACTTTACCCAGCTGTTCTATGTCTGCGATTTCTAAATCTTCAAAGAGTTCTTCATATGTTTCAGAAGGATTATGGGAAGATTCTAGAATATATACACGGTACGGCATTCTAAGCATTATATCCGTATCGTAAACGAGATAATTAGAGGCTTCAATATCTCGAGCAAAGCCATCTTCAGCATCACGTTTTTCTATGAAGTAAATCACACGTAAGAAATTATCTGAAGATGTTTCTGCTAACGCTTTTAATAATAACTTGCTCTGTTGTAAACTTAACGCTGAGAAGCCAGAGGGAATATTAAAGGAAATAATTGTTGTAAATCGTTCTTCATCACCCTGAAACAATTTAACATCTTCAATTCGTCCTAAAGATCCAAAGTATTTATCCTCTGGATAGAAATATGAGGTAAATTGTTGTTGTGCATACCCATTTTCTAGCAAAGGCATATGGGTAGTCAGCGGTGTTACATTAGCTTCGAGGATAAAATTCTCGGGCCATTTTTCAGCTACATTTTGAACGAAACGTTTCGGCAGTTCATACATATCAAGACCATGTGGCATGTTGGTAAAATTTTTCAGCAGCATGGACATAATTTTACCTAAGCGTTTAGTTTCAAAGTCGTTTTTAAGTACATCTTTAAGATAAGCCATTCTTTCTGGAAGGAGTTTGAAATATGCTTCACCTACATAGATAACATTTTCTTCAGGTATTTCTCGAACATGATATTCATCAGCAAATTTCCAAAAATAAGGATCTGATACATGCTCGTTGATCTTTAATGCCACGTGAGTTCTTATAGCCATAGCATCTTCTGGTGATATACCATAAGCTTTTAAATCTACTTCGAATGCATCAAGATTCTCAATATATTTGGGCTTATCTGGTGCTCCTTCAAAAACACCACCAATTTCTTGGGTCAAATCTCTAAGGAATGTTCTAAAACTACTTAATAATTTATACCCATCATATTGAGAATACTTTACATAAAAATGGTGGATGATATCATTAATTACTTTCCATTCCGAATATGCATGCTCAAAAGAGAATCGATTACTTCCCGTCACGTCATATGATCCAAATGAATACATCAAGCTAAAATCTTTCTCAGCTTCGGTTAAGAAAGGTTCACGATCAGCACGATATACGGATTGACCAACAATACTTCTAGTTTCGCTTAACATACTTTCAAAATCAGTGAGATGTACTAAATACTCTTCTTGGGGTACAATTTTCTTTGGAGGTTGATACCCCTGAGAGAAAAGAATAGGAATTTCTGTGAATTCAACTTGTTCTTTAAGCTTCCGGGATCTAATGATAGGTATACCTATAAAACGAACCTCTGCAGTGGGAGATTGTCTACCCTTAGGTTTTAACGTTTCCTGAACTTCTGCTTTTCCTACAATAGAATCTTGAATGTATACCAAGGCTTTTCTACCATTACCAATCTTCACATCTTCTTGGGGTTCAAGTTCTAAAGTGGCATAACCTCTATCCTTGGTAGTTTGATGAAAGATAAGTTTGCCCGTTTTCATGGCGTAAAAGAAAGGATCAAACACTTCTTCTACAGTATCTCCATCCATGGTCATGAATACAATCTCCCCTTCATCGTCTAGATTCGTCGTGACCGTGTTTACTAAACGTCGAAGGGTGGATTTATTCTTCCAAAAGAAGGTCATACTTAACATCATAGATACTATATGTACACGCGTTCCGATAAATTCTTTAACCGCAGCAGTGATCACCTCAGTATCTTCACCACCAGCTTGGACAATTCTAACACGGTCTGTAAGACCGTTTTTCTCGATACGCCGTTCTAATTCTTTAATATGATCAGCATTAGGTTCCACAGCTACAATTTTGGCGAACCCTTGCCATTTACTCACGTCTCCTCCGCGACCACTTCCGATATCCAAGAGAAATTCTGCTCCTCGGTTTAATACAGATTGAAACAATTGTCTCTTAATACGACTGTGATATTTTCGCATCAGAGTAAAATTTTTTCCTGTGAGTACCTGCTGTGTGATAGGATTGTGAATATCGTTCCAATCATCAATAGCTATTTCAAGACGATTAGGTTTTTGTTTGTCTGGTCGAGGTAAAAGTGGTGTAAACATATGGCGGTCAAAATCCCACTTAAATTCGATGATAGAACCTGTAGGGTAATATTGAAGCATGGGATGATCAACATCTACCATAGTGCTAGCATCAAAAGGATTGTTTTTTGTACCTGTGAACGGAACATATTCAGCCATACCTTTCATAGCCAATAATTTAATAGTGCCATCTCGTTTCTTCTCAATACAGAAATCGATAGTTAATCTCTCGATTGGTTTCCATTTACATATATCTGCTTGTTTAACAAGGCTTCGTTCAGATAGTTTTAGCTTGTAGCCGCGTTCTCGCAGGAGTTCTCGGTTAGTTCGACGTATAGGATTGTATGCTGCCATTTCAGACATAAAAATAAACCCATCCTCAGCATATGGAAGAGCACCCTTTTCACCAAACATGCGTTGCATTACTATATAAAACTCTTCAGGTGTAGCAATTTGCTTGAAAGCTTTGAAATGAATCATAAGTCGGTCATTATCGGCTACATCTTCGAGTCGGTTTACAGCTTCGTAAGCAGAGTTCATTCGCTCAGAGTGAGGTAAATCTTGTATATCTTTGTTTTTATCAATCATCAATGCATCAAATACTAGAAACCAATACTTGGCTGAAGGAAAAAGACGCAGTTTTTTCCTATCACGCACGTCAAAGAAATGGAGGCCAGCAACATCTTCATTTATCCTTAGAGCATCATTCATTGATTTCCTATGTTGTGGATCGTTAGGTACAAGTTCTCCATCTAATAGGAGCCCATCCAAAGAATTGTCTTGATTTTCTCTAGTAAAACGATATACTAGATTAAATTCATGAGGAGGAAAAATCAACCAAATTCCTGTCTTATCAACAGCTAAGAACTTACGTTTTCCATCCGCTTTGTGAGTAACACTATAACGATTCTGCACTATTTTACCATTTTTTGACATTTCGTTACCGACTAATCCACCCCACACCATATCTCTATATTTGAGATTACGTGCTTGGGCAACCATATCAAAACGTAATGCGGATCCACGCTTTTCTCCAAGTTTATTATTAATGAAAGAAGCCAATGAACGTTTTTCATTCACTGTAAAGAGATTTACAGTATCATACAAATTTTGAAATACCTTTTCTAGTTCAACACTGAATGATACAATCCTCTTGCCAAGATTTCCACGACACCAATTTAACAACTCGATTTCAACTTCATACGAATCCTTATCTTTACACTCGTGTTTTGGACCATCTCCAGGATGAGCTTTTACAGTTGTCAGATCGATACGTATAAATTCTTCTATGAAGAAAGATGTACGATCTTTCACTCGAATATAACTATGACGAAAATCGACAATCGGGGCAATTTCAGTTTCAGCGCTAATAGAGATGCGAATCCCATAATCATAAAATTGCTGATTTCTTGTTTGCTCACGTCTACTTTGATTTCTGCGAGTCTTTCTAGAAGGAAAATCCTCTAATCTTTCTTTACGCTGCCAAATAACCTTTTCTGGCTTTCCTTCTTCAGAAATAACTTGTTTTCGAATGCTGCTATCTGTAATGTAATCTGTAATATGCTGCTGTTTACTTGGTAATGTAGCAGCCAATTTTTGTTTTAAAGCATTAAATCTTTTAAAGGGCACACTACTTACAAATCGCGACCCACCGTTAGTAAAATAACCAAATTTAGCTTCAAATTCGATCTGACCTTCGAGCACTGTTTGAGAACTAAGTATTTTACTGATGTATATCACATTATCCTTAGATAACATCCCCTTACTTTTCATCATTTGCGGCGGTGCCATCCTATGTGGTACCTTCTGCGGTAACATCTTTAATTTTTGAATGAAAGTTTAAAATTTCTATCAAAACGATAACTTTTCAATTCTTCTTTATTAGGATTTTTGCATTTATACAAATACAAAAATAGCTAAAGAAAAGAAATGGTTAGGAAAAATGGATTCTGGTAAACCGTCCCCTGAAGAACGTTTTCATACCAATCTTGTCGGGTTAGGCGAACTTATATTTGATCTTGTAACAGAAGTAGATGCAAAGGGTCACAATATTATAAATCCAGAGGTTGTGAAGCTGGCAGTATGTTTATTATATAAATTAGATCATGTTACTGTCATCAATACTTTTATTTCAGGGTCTAACAAATTGTACAAAAATGGACATCCCATACCTTTTGAAGAACATTGCTGGACAAAAATTAAAGCACGGGATCGTAGTTTCTTCTTAGATAATGCAGGTGTAATATTTCACGGATTACCATGTGATCGAATAGATGCCTTCAGTAGAATGTTTTCAATAACTGATGCAGATGGAAATCCTGTAGTTGCAAAAGAAGATGAAAACGAAATTTGGGAGTATTTTGAAAGTCTTGTGAAAATTGCTATTAAATATATCCATTTCAAAAGACAGCCTCAGCTTGTTCGTCGAGAAATGGAGGAAATACGGAGATATAAGGCTAACAACTTTTTGGAAAATGTTGACCTATCACAACATGCTAAACATTGGGATCTAACTCTTGAATTTCCAGAATATTAACAGGGCTATTTGCTTTGGCACAGTTAGAAAGAGATATTATTCTGGAAAGAATGAATCAAGGATTGGAATAGAGAATTAAATTTGATGGTAATCGAGGTGGTCAAGTTAGATATAGATATGTCTTTACTTTTGAATTTTATATATATATATATAAAATGGAAGGTACAGTGGATTTATCCCCTTATGCTATATTTGAGATGATGGACAAGTTAAATTATGAAGATTTAACGAGACTTTGTGGTAGTTATACGGGAATACAGAATTTATGTAAAGATCCTATTGCTATAGAAATTTTAGAAAGAAAGAAAAGAGAGATGTTGGAAAGATTAGATTTCGATGATTTAAAGAGAATTTGTGGTAGTTATTCTGGAATGCGGGATTTATGTAAAGATCCTATTGCTATAGAAATTTTAGAAAGAAAGAAAAGAGAGATGTTGGAAACGGTTGGTCGAATAAAACTTAATTATTTAGCCCGGAAACTTAGTTTAACTGGCTATTCTCGATTTAATAAATCAGATTTAATAAATTTTTTAGATGAATTTGATGTTGAGAAATATCTTTATTTATAAAATATTATAACAAATTAAAAGCTCAAAATATACAATCTACGTAAAGGGGCATTTGGTGGAACCGCTTTAAGGTCTTCGATGAATTCTTTAGAAAATACTATACATCTATCTATAATATAGATGTATAATTATATATTGTTATCATTCTCTGTACATTGGTCCCCGTCTTCTTCTTCCCCCCTTATCTTTTTCACTTTGAGAGGCGCTAGGTGTAGATGACATATTGCTGTTATTACCAAGCATGCTAGTAATACCACCAATTAAAGATCCTAGATCAAATCCTGATCCTAGTGCCGCTGAAGGATCAGTATCTGGGCTCATGTTATTACCATTGTTATTGACAACGCCTCCAACAATTGTATCTATAAGTGCCTGTGATACATTTTCGCCACCGACATATTTTGCTAACCATTTCATAGCAATGAAGAGTACCATGTTAAACAGGGATAGAAATACAATTCTATATTCCACAGGCCATTCTGAACCTCCTGGAACGTACCATTTCTCTCCAAGCTTAATAAGTAAGTCTTCATAGCGAGACATAGAATTTAATTGTGCCATAGTAAAGCCATTAGCTGGAAGACCTAGAAGTTTAGTAGCTATGAATTCTAATATCAAAAAGTACAGCAAAAGATAATTTCTATAACTGTCAGCCGCACCAGAAATATGTATATGTCGAATATATCGCTCATATCGCAGATGAATCATTTCTAGTGGCTCTTCAGGATCCAAATCTGGAATAGAATAATCTCTAAAACCTTTTCTCAACAATCCAAACTTAATCCTAAATTCTTCTCTCCATTGCTTACGTTCATCTTCAGGCATAGATGCATAATCCGGTATTTCAGGAACGTTCAAAACTGGACCCAAAAAAGGTGGAATTGTAGATTTATACTTTTTAACTCTAGGCTGACGTTTCTTCTTCCGTTTCTTATGAACCTTGGGTACTCTTTCAGGTTTATCTTCAGGATCTTTTCCTTTTTCTTCAGGTGGGAAATCAGTATTGTATTCTATTTCTTCCACAGTAGCTTTCTCATTGTCTTCATCTTCTATGACATCTTCTATTTTACTTTCTGATTCTATATCTTCATCTTCTATGACATCTTCTATTTTACTTTCTGATTCTATATCTTCATCTTCTACGACATCTTCTATTTTACTTTCTGATTCTATATCTTCATCTTCTACGACATCTTCTATTTTACTTTCTGATTCTACATCTTCTACATTATCGTTTATATCTTCGTCTGTTTCTTTGTCATTCTCTTCCTCTTCTTTTTCTTCTTCATCATTAATAACCACTTCTCCTCCGATTTCTTCCACATCTTTAATAACTACATCTTCTTCTTCGTTCAAATTTTCCAAACTTTTAACGCTTGGTAATGAGGGAAGAGGAACTGGAGAAGGAGTTAAATGCATTGGTGGTGAAGGTTGTCTTCTTGGCGGTGAAGGTTGTCTTCTTGGCGGTGAAGGTTGTCTTCTTGGTGGTGAAGGTTGTCTTCTTGGTGGTGAAGGTTGTCTTCTTGGTGGTGAAGGTTGTCTTCTTGTTGGAGGTTGTCTTCTTGGGGAAGGAGTTGATGTGATAGGTGGAACATAGGAACTTACAGATCCTTGAACATTACTAAGCGCTGGCGTTTCTGAAGGAATAAAAGTCGTGGGAGAAGCTGGAGAAATATAAGTTGGACGAGGGGATCGATCGCTTAATCTTGAAGGTGTTCTTTGAGTTCTTGGTGAACGATCTCCTGGAACAGCTTCTCTTGGAGAAGCTGGTCTCATCATAGGTGATGGTATAATAATAGGCGTAATACTCTTACGATCCACCTGAGAACCATTTACAATCACTGGTGTTCCATCTCGAGGACTTAAAGGTCTTGGTCTTCTAGACCTAGGACTCGTCGCCATCCCGTTACTTCTTGCTGAAACATTTCTTCCTGGTCTTTTACTCTTTCGTAACGTGGAATATCTTGTGTCAGCAGGTATAGTATCAAGAACTGGTGGAACAAGCCTATCTTGATCTTCATTCGTTGATGACTCCATAGATTTAATTACGTTTTTAGAAGTTTTAAGTTGAGGAAAATTCTCTCAAAGTCTTTTTGCAGAGAATTTTATTTAAGACAATTGGGAAAAGCATTTCTAAGATAAAATTACAAAAAAAAAATAAGATTACAGAAAATTTTTTTTTTCTTTTATGAAAAATGGCTGATCGATCGGTTTATACAATTTCTTCTGGAATGAAAAATAGAATAGAAAATTCAAAGAATTTTTATCCTGGTAATAAAATGGACAAGCAAGGTTGCGAAGTTAGTCGCGTTCGAGTGTGCAAGCCGCTTACAGAATGTCATGAAGTTGTTACTACAAAACATGTAGAGAAGGTTCCTTGTGAACCTTGTGATCCTTGCGAAATGCATCACGATCATCACGATCATCACCACCACGGTTATTCTTCCATCGGGTGGGCCGTGCTGTGGTTTATTATCATTGCCGTGATTGTGTGGCTTATTATCTTCTCTCTCAAGCCTGCCTGGGCTCTGAATGAGGATGGAGATGTTGATACCGGAAAGGTTCTATTGGCTTCTATTGTGATTGCTCTGATCATCGTCATTATCATCTGGATCATCTATGCTGCCTGCCGTGGTGGATTCCGCTAAACAATTCTCATCTTAAAAGTTTGAGATTTCTGATTATCTATAAGTTAACTTATAGATATTATTTAGGATTCATCCTTACGTTTCTGCTGAATATATTCCTTCCATTTATCTTTCGTTTCTTTGATAATCTCACACTCCTTCAACATTTGTTGCCGGATGTCTTCGCGTTTTAAAGTATCGCGAACCTCTTGAGATAGATCTGTATGTTTGAAGATATTAAGAGACAAAATGATGGGGAAGGCGTAAATTTTAAAATGGTTATAATCAAACGGCTCTTCTTTCTTATCCAAATTATTAACACGATATTCTAAAGCTTCAAACGTTGTCAAATTATCTTTATTTCGAACGGTTTTGAGTTTTCCTTCATCGTCTAAAGTATTAATATAACATGTTGGATAGTCTTTATTACCAAAACTATCGCTCATAGCCTTATTAGGACGTAACATTGTTTTATCTGCTTCATCCTGAAGATCATTCACATAAATTGAGATATACCATAGTAATTGGAAGCTGTTACGAAGACCATACCCACGTTGAATGCATGGCAGTTGTTCCAATAATTTGGGGGAGGATGTATCTTTTGGTACAATGTTACCTAAGTCTATATTGAGCAAGAATTGACGAATAGCATCCGCAACAACAACTGGTGTATAAGCACCCGAAAAATCTGAAGGTTTCGTTTTACGTTTTCTTTTGCCTGCTTGTTTAAATTTCTTCGGTAAAGTCTTACGTATTTCAGTTATTAGCTCAGCACGTTTTTGTTTCAGCTGTTTCTTAGATATATCTACGCGATCACCATCTTCTAATTCTAACTGAAGTACAGATCCAGGAGGCATATTTTTAGGTAAAATTTCATATAAATTTAACAATCCATCTACACGGTCTGCGAGAGTTTGTGAATAATCCTCATATTCTTGGTACTTGGACATTTTTCTTTTTCTTGCAGCTATTTAGATTATTTTCTATCAAATTCAAATGTCTCTCCGATCAAATATCTTAAATACATTTCGTGGATTTTAAAACAATGACATCTGTAGCAAAGTTGGAACTTAACTCGATTACGGATTTTCAGAAAGAAATCCATGAGTCCAAGATGATTAAAAATAGTGAGGGTGAAGACGTACTAGAGGAAATATCTTCCATTTTTTACCGCGAATTTCAGAAATCTACTTGGTATACACGTATTCATACTAAAATGCCGTGTACAGTAATGGACGACGATACATATGTTTTTAGAGCAAATACAACCTTTCATTACTTAATGTATTCCTACATCGCACAACAATATCCATATGTGAGTGTGAAACCAGAATTTAGAGGTCAATATAAGATTTGCTGGCCTCACAATCTTGCGATTAATACTATTAATTATGGCAGATTCGAGGTAGATGACACGCCTTACAATTCCTTGGACAACGTGTGGTTGGATAAGTATTTTGAACATTTCATGAAACCAGGATTTAGAGAGCATCATAACATGTGTGTAGGAAACGTTCCTCTTTTGGAAGAATGGAGTGATGTACTTCGTCCTTATAAAACATCGCTTCACCAACCGTGGTTCTATTCCCAAGATCCTGGATTGGCTTTTCCTCTGTATTTCTGCAGCAAAGATACTAGCGTATCCCATGTATATGAGATGAAAACCTTTGTCTCTGATTTACTTCGGATGGTACGTTGTGTGGAAAAGAATGGTGAAAAGGTATGGGTAGAAATGAAGGACGTAGATTTCTCTGTTTTAGATGGAGTTACTGAGAGAACAGCTCTTAAAAAGCCAGAAATGTGGGCAGCTTACGCTTATGTTACCAAAAATGAGATTGAGTGGAATACCAAATGTAATGACTCACAGCAAAAAGTGTTTTATATCAACGACGTTGTTGCCTGCGATCAAACCAATACGGAAACATATGGTAAATCTGTAGAGGTAGACTTGTTTTGTGAAACACCATGCAAGTCTATATTTTGGGCAGCTGAAAATATGGATGCAAGGAAAAAGCGAAATTTCTCGAATTACACCACAGATTCCACAGATATTTATCGGGGTTGGAACCCAATTGAGCATGTCAGTCTCAAATATGGTAAGAATCCCCGAATTAAACAAATGGAAACCTATCACTTTTCTCGGATGCAACCATGGTATCACTTTCCTTCGCCTCCAAACGTTGCTGGACATAATGTGTACACTTTAGCAGAAGATCCCGTGTCCATGGATGCAGAGGTAGGTCTTGTACTATCCAAACTTAAAGCTAAAATGTTCTTTAAACTTAAAAATCCGGAACACTTTCAAGAAAGTAAGTCACTCTGTGATCTAGAAAGTGAAACTACAGCAGATGAGGATGAATATATTGACAGCCATGTGAGTTACATAGACGATAATTCCGAGCCAAAATATATTAGTCCCAATTTTAGAATGCGAGTGAGGTTACTAATTACAAAGAAGATGGTTATAGAGAAAAAGGGAGATAAATATGAGTTCTCTATCTAAATAATTTGTTTACAATAGTAATTGTAAAAAAATACTATTGTAAAAAATTATAATGATTAGAACTGTAGAATAAATTGACAAGCTTATTTGTATCATTAATAATCTACAACATGGGTTTCACAACCTTGTTACAGTCTGGATCAGGATGTAGGCGGGGGATAATGAATAATGCAAAAGATGTGTTTAAAACCTTTCTTGAATGTCTTTGCTGAATAATATGTATTGTATATCATCACCTATGATGATATATTTATTTACAAGAGTTCCAACATAGCCGCATATCTTGGAGTACCCCTAGTATTGTATTGGAGTATTCTGAGATATGTTGATGGTTCTTTCCTTCGAAAAGAACCGGAAATGATAGGTATATCTCTGTTTTGAACTACCGTTCTGTTGTCTTCCATTATAATAAGTCCCGTTATGAGGTTCCCATAAATAATATGGGGATAATTGGCTTCCGTTGGTGGTGTGCGCCACCCACTATTTCTTTTTTCGGTTTGCCACATTCTTCCTACATTTAATGCTCTTTCTTTGGACCCGCCAATTACATTTTGGATGTAATAAATTTTCTTATCAACAATATCCTGAAATATAAAGGGTTCGGTACTCAGAGACAATGCAGGTGTAATTTCTCTATGTATCTTATGCATTTGAGCACTTGTAGTGATAGAATCCAACCATTTCTTTACCTCACTTCGACCTATAAATACAGATACAAAGTCTTGTGGCACAAAATCTTTGGAAGAAGTGTAGTAATTTTCGATGGTTTTTGGACGTCGTAAAAGATTGGGTTGCACATCTTCTAAACCATAAAGCAATTTTACTTTTCTTTGTAACCATTCTACCATCTTTTCACCAAATCCTGCGGTTCTTTTCCCTGTTAGTTCATCTACATAAGTTCTGTTATAAAATAAGATATGTCCATCTCGAAATAGAGTTCCTCCAGGCAAATTATCTTCTTCGAGGTCTTCAAGATAGTATTGTTCTTGTTCTTCTAAATCTTTTATACCTTCTTCTACAGTAACAACCTCTTTTTCATCTGGGAAAGTACGATTGATACCATTTAGATTATAATAAAATGCACTATCTCCTTCGTAGTCATTATCATAGTCGACGTAGGTCTCGATAAAGTTTATAAAAGTACTTGAAGGTTCTGCATCTTCTTCGACCATCTTCTCAATTAAGGATCGATGCGGTTCAACATCAAAATTAACACGTCTTTGCAAAAAGTTGATCAACGTGTCTTCAATCTCGGCAGTTTCCTTAAATTCTATATACAAGTCCCATAGAAATTCCAACTTTTCCCTTTCAGAACGGTAAACAATATATAACCACCAGAATATTTGCTGAATATAATTCAGGTCTTTCTTCATCTTATCTAATCTAAATACCGATTCATCCTCTGTAGTTTCAAATGGATTACCATCTCCTACCGGAAGGGCAAGAAGGCGTTTGTCTTGTGTTAAATCAGTTGGAATATATACTTTCGTTCCGGTGCCAAACCACAATCCAGTCAAATAACCATCAGGATTTTTTGTCATAGATACCGGTTTGCCAAAGATCCTTGTAGCTGTTTCTGGTTTACATCTTGGAAAAACTTCAACATCATCTTCATAAAATTGTGTAGGATCATCACAAGAAGCTAAACGTTCCTTGGTAGTTAAAGGCAGATTTACAGGTTGTGACGGATCAAAAAGCATCGTTACACCTTGCCCATCAACACTTGAAAACACCAAACCTCTCAACTTGCCATAATCATCCAAAATTTGATAACGGCCCTGGTGATCAATCAATGCTGAATAATCTGGTTCGGAGTATTTTTGGGTAGCCTTGAGATAAGTATTTTGATGTACTTCCAAAGTGTTAGCTTTGGTAATTTTCCAGGTGAATATTCTTGCAGTTTGTTGTAAAACGTCGTAATTGATTCTTCCCATCTCTTCTTTAAATACCATTACTGGTTTCGCACCCTTGATGTCTTCAATAATCAACTCGGATTGAGGATACTCAAGTACATCCGTTTCGCTGCCACTATTTTTCAAAATAAGAATTGTGGGGCGATCGCGATAAGGTTGTGTGTGAAAAATTTTGTGTCGTGGAAGAACCATTTTGCCTTGCTTGGCTTTCTTACCATCTTTTCCTGTGGTATATCCGTAAACATAGATATTGATATTGAAAACAACTTCTAATGCGCGATAGAAAACAGAAGGATCTAAGAAGCTGGTAACATCACATAGCATAGCCCAAATCTCACTCAACGTCCGATCATACAGTTCTTGCTTAAGTAACCCTGGATAGATCTTTGTAGCGATGTATTTTCGAACACGGCGAACGTAGGCTTCCTTTTGTTCAGTACCTACTTTCTTGTAATATTCCGGGTCCCCAAGAGCTAACAATACACTATGTAGTAAAGAATTAGGACTAATAGGTACTCCATATCTTAAAAATACGCTTTTGGATATTTTACTGGGATATTGGTTGAGAATTGCGTTGATCTCGCCCTTTTCATCTAATTGTCCTTTATGTCCTGGCTTAAGGATTTTGTTAGTCACAAGAATGTTTTCTACTTTCTGACGTGTTCTTTCCTCTTTGAATCCCAAGTAATATTTTTGGTATCTAGTGACCTTACCGCTAATTGCTTGGCTAGTTTTCAGCGTATCAAAGCATTTAGGAACGTATGGATATTGGTCCCTTGTTTCGTTAGGATTATCTTTCAAACCAATGAATGGAGATTTATCTAGGGGACACGCAACCCAAGCTTCTGGGTCATTAACTTTACCTTCAATCTCTTCAAGTAATTTCCATTCTAAAATTCCTGAAGGTCTTTGCACTAAATACATTACCTGATCATTGTGAAAGGCAACCAACACTACAGTACCGTAAGCGGTAGGTTCTGGTTTTGGGAAAGGTAGAACTTCTTTGTGATAAGTAAGACTTCGATTGATAAACGTTTGACGAACCCATTCATCTATATCCTTTTTGAGTATAGCTTTGGGTTGACTTGTTCGTTGAACTCCACGCTTAAAACCGTATTTAGTCAACTCTGGTAAAATTTTGTTGAGATCAATCAACATTTCTCGTTCTTCGGGCTCGTCCAAGGTAGGTGGTTGGGGGAACAAAATACGCTGTTCTTTTACAGTCATATACTGACTATAATACTCTATTATCTCCGGTTTATTATTCATATAAATGGGCAGGAGATGAGTAAATGTGTTCAAGAATTCTTCTATAGCTTTAGTATCAGCAGTTCTGCTAATATTCAGTACTATATACGGTGTTTCTGCTGGCATAGGTTGACGTTTTGTGACATTCTCAATATAATCATAAACATCATATACTTCGCCTAAACCCGAGTATTCTTGAGTTATAGCAGCGCTTAAACCTCGCCTTGTGACATAAGGAGATTGTTTCACAATATCTGGAACGTTGGGATCATCTATCGGATATGGAGCATAACGTACCCGCAGCTGATTTTGCAAAGCTTGAGGATGTGTAAACTCCTCAATATATAAATACCATCTTAATAGATTGTTAAAGGCAATGTCGTAAGTAAAAGTAGTGTTATCAATGTCTGGTCCATAAATAAAGATTTCTGCCTTAACGCTCTCTTCTACACGATCATCAAATAGAAGTGATGGACCTTCTACATCGTTTGGTGAAAGTGCATTGTATACAGCCTTTAAAATAACCCATTCACTTACTGTTGTAGCGCCGTAAGTATCAATATCTTCACCTGCTTCACCTAGAGATTCGAGATAACGCACCATCGAATCCTCCAGATCTTTTACGTGTGGAACATCAAAACTTAGGTTTGGTTCCACACCTTCTTTGTGACTCAATGAAAGAACTACAGTAATAAAGGCAGAAGCCGGAGCCATATGCATAGGTATAATTCTTGTCTCATTGGGATGATGGAACCACACCTTCATATTAATGGTATTAACTTCAGTGGTTTCTTCGGGAGGGATCATGATATTCTTGTAATTAGGTTCTCTATCGACAGTTTCTCCACGGAAAATCTTGTAATAACTCTTTTCAGCACCCTTTTCGAGAGTATTATACTGAATAAACGGTACATCCTCTGAAAGACGAGAATTATTAAAGAATGAAAATCCATCTTCCCTTGATATGGGTCTAACATAGGTTATTAGACCTTCTTCTTCAACAGTTTCTGAAAGATAAGCTTTGTAGATAATATGTTCAGACTTCTTATAAATAGGAGAACGAGAGTATGGCTTGTCAACCAAGGCTAAAATTTGTCCCTGAATGTCATTGATATTTTCCGCAATTTCCTTCATAGTCTTCATCTCTGTAGATGACGTTTCGCGCAGTTCTCTCAGTTCTTTAAACTGAGAGAAAACACTTTTAACTGCCCTAGGAGACGGTGATTTAAAGAATTTCACACCATCTTCCACATCATATAAATCTCCACCATCAACACCAGGAATATTTCCACGGTCTGAAACGGATACATAAAGTTTGATAACCTCCAAAACCGCATCTAAAAACTCTTGATCATTCATATACCCCTTATAGTTCCTTCTACGATCCACCATTTCCGCGTAGTCTATAATTTGAGGAGCTTTAAGTTGCAAATAGACCCATGCCAAGTAATAAGGAAATTGATTGGACATTTTTAAGCCTTCGAACTCTTGATACAATTCTTCCAACGTAATATCGCTGTTTTGATCTAGTTTTCGATTGATAAAATCATAGATCGATTCTATAACTGTATATCCTGTACCGCTAATATCGTCATCTTCTACCGTCCTGGGACGTAAAATAAACAATTCAATGGGTAGTCCAGATTCGTAGGCAGTTTTATAAAGAAGTGTCAGTTCTGTATCGAAAATTGGATATTCCATTTAAAGTTCTTTAGAATATTTTGTGACTGAGGTTCATCACATTAAATCATTTTTTGGAATCAGTTTTATAAAATCTCGACGGATCCATGTTTATAAAACCCAATGTACTTTTTCTCAACCACACAAAAATGACAAAGAGTAAACGACCTAGCATGGACCCTTCCTATTTTAGGAAGATACGTGTAGGAGAGACGCACAATTTTTTCTATGACTCAGAGAAAGAGGAAGAAGTTTTTTATGAAAAGGGCAAAAAGAAAGATTCTAAGGTCTATTTTCAAGGTAAGGATACCTTAGTGATTGTGGGAAATGAAGGAGAGACCGATATGCACATTGATGTGGGAAGTGCAAGGAGAATTGTGAAGAATCTTCATAATCATTATGCCACAGATTACATCAAAGATTTAAAGGATGATGTAAAGAAACAGTTTGTTAAATTACACGAATTAATCGAAGCAGTTTCTGGAACACCAGCTTATGAATATTTGCACGAAATGATTACATCCGAGTTTAAATGCGCGGATGAACATCGATTTAGAATTGGTACTGTGGGTGCATATTTTTGTGAATGTCAATCTTCGGATGATTTTCCAGGCAATCAATCATGTTCCTTAGGTTGTTTGTTGGGTGTTCATCCAGAGGGAGGTTGTAAAGGTTATTATCCTTGTGAATATACTTGCGTAGTATATAATGGAGACGAAACTCTTAATGCCTTACATCGAGTTACTGACGTAGACCAGGCCTATCTATTTGTCAATGATAAGTTTGCATTCCATGGATTAACGTCTTCCGAAGTACACCAACTTCAAGCTCTTGGAGTAAATCGTGTTAAAGTTGTGAAACACTCCGATGGTCTATCGTATCAAGAAGTGTCTGCAGATTTTATTCCTGTTGAACGCCTGCGATTGGCACATCTTTATGAACCTTCTACTTCTGTGTCTCATAAGAAAGGTTCTAACTCAGGTGTTGCAGTTGCAGTGGTTGTTATTGTGATTTTGCTATTATTGATTTTTGGCGGCTGGTATTATTATCATAATAACGGTTCATTTGACTTTGGCGATTGGTAAATATCACAGTAAATTATATTATCATAATACTTATGATAATACATATAATTTATAGATACAATCACTCATTATAGACTCGTCTCTCATTCCATAATGTATAATAATGTCCTGTACTGTCCCACGCGTTTCTTTCTTGTGAAGAACTTGGATATTTTGTGCGGATAACTTTTTTGTTATTACATCTCACATATCCTATACCAATTAAGCCACTATCATGTTTTATCAGACGAACTGTTTTCCCTTCACAAATATAGATTTTTTCCTTAAATGGAGAAACGGGAGGTTTATCTATCATATCATTTAGAGCGTCTCCAAGAGCAGCTGGTCCTGTGATCCATAACCACCCAGGTACACCATGAAAAATAGGTTGTGTGAGAAAATTCAATGCAGGGCTATTAGCACAAAAAGATGTATCGCCATATTCTTTATTAAGAATTCTTTCAACTGTAAGATCTATGACCTTTCTTAACAATGGATGTTTTGGGATTGAAGCCATAAAAGCGTTATAGATTCCACCTGAATAAGTACAATCGATGGGGGATACAAATTCATCATCAGCAGTTATAAATTTGGAGAGAGGAACTAAATTTACCATCGCCGAATCGGCATAAACACCTCCATATTTATACAAAGCACAATATCTCCAAAGATCCGCTTTATAAGCTCCAGGAATTAACATATCATATGCCTTGAGAATTTTCTTGTCAAAATGGTCTGCTATAAAATTGCGACATTCATCGTTAGTATAATATCGATATTCGTATTCTGGATTATTATCTATCCACGAGTAGATTGCGTTGTACATACCTTCAGGAACAACATAGTCGGCATTCGTCTGATAAATTATTCTAGGTATTTTTTGTGGAGATACATCAGAGCTTTGAACTCTTGGGGCTATAATTGGTTCAATCTGTTTCATCTCAATAATCTTATCTTGTGAATCATAGTTTACAACCACAACAACTATCAATACTATAAATACGATCAAAAATATTATAGCTAGTATTTGATATCCTTTCATTTTTAAGTGTTGGGATTTATTCTCCTAATTTCATTCATGAGTTATATGAAATTTGAAGTTTAATTCTTGAGATAACATTTTTGCTTCCTCGGCATCGCAAGTTTCACACCTACTCTGCTA
>Ga0114923_10000737_pt1 | contig 24075 bp, 33 predicted proteins | sample SumtaG_FD_89578 | JGI IMG/M metagenome (GOLD analysis project Ga0114923, IMG submission 89578) | Deep subsurface microbial communities from Indian Ocean to uncover new lineages of life (NeLLi) - Sumatra_00157 metaG | ecosystem: Environmental > Aquatic > Marine > Oceanic > Sediment | place: near...
CGTGGCGTATCGCTTCTCGATCTTCCCCCACTGGATCTGACAGTCGTCTTTCCAAACGTGCCCGGTCAGCGCGTCGCCCACCGCCCTCTGGAGCTTGTCTCCGTCCGGCGTTACTACGTGGTACGTCGGGTGATGCGGTTTCTCCGGAGCTAAAAAGCGAAATTCCAACGACACCCGAACCGGGCCAACGATCGGTTGCTCGGGTAGTGAGTCCTCGAATGCTCGCTGGATACTCCGCTCCCACGCCTTCTCTCCGTCGTCGTCGTCTTCGACAACCGCCATATCGCAGATCCGGAAATACCAATCACCGCCCCGTTGAATCCCCCTGGACGTGCCGCCGCGTGGCACGGCCTTGTGATTTCCCTTCGTGTGTGGGTGGCCGCGCACCCAGATCTGAACCTCGTACATCGTTACTTGGCCGGCGCTTCGTCGGCCTGCGGGATCTCGAGCTGGCGCCGGTCCATGCGCACCGCGACGCGCTGGCCCATGTTCTCTCTGAGCCACAACGTCAGGGCCGGATCGTCGTCGACGTCGTCAAACTTGATCGTTACCGCCGCCTTCGGTTCCGTGTCATTCGCGAGCGGGGCCGAGACCCGGGCGGAAATGTAAAAGGTCCGATCGATCTCGACCTTCGTTTTGCCTTCGCCGAAAACCACGGCGACCTCTTTTGTATCCAGCTCGAGATCGCCGCCACCGACACGAACCGGCGAGTCCTTGCTTGAATTCGCCAGCATCTTTTGCTGCGCCGGCGCGTCGCCGCCGAGCGCGCCGGCCATGGCCTCGGTGAAGTCGTAGGTCAACCACGCGGTTAGCGTGCGCTTGGGGTCCTGCCCTTTGACCTGGCGGAATCCGCTCTGACTCTTCTGCAAAACCGCTCTGAACTTTTTCGAGAAAATGACACACCTCCTTGTTGAGGGCCGCGGCCCAGTTAGAACATCGGGATCGTGTAGCCCGCGCTCAATCGCTTAACTGCAAGCTCGAATGTCTCCGGGCTGACCTCGGCGCCGATCGCGCGCCGCCCTTCCATCGCTGCCGCAAGCAGCGTTGTTCCGGACCCGGCAAACGGATCGCAAATCAGATCGCCCTTGATCGTGTAGTCGCGGATCAACTTTCGCATCGGCGCGAGCATCTTCGAGCCCGGGTGCTTCGACTCGGCCTGATACCCGACAGCGTTCGACGCCGGCGACATATACCAGCCCGGACGCGAGCCGATCCGCTCTTTGTCAAGCCGCCGCTTTGGCCTGGCGACGGTGAGGTAATCGGCGCCCGACGTCGGGCCGTCGCCGGCGAGACGCGGCGTCGGGCATTGCCTGATCCACGGGACAGGCGCGAAGGTGTACCACTCGCGATCGTCAATCGCGGTCGACCACCAGCGCGCGGCAATGTGATCGCCGAATATGATCGCCCAATGCTGGATCCGCGGAAGCCAGTTTTAACAAACTCCCTGACGCTGGGTTCGGTGATCGCGTCGTAGCTGATCGTAGTCTTCCGCGTGCTCGACCCGGTTCGCTGGCCTTCGTGGACGCGAGGCGAGAACGGGGGATCGCAGATCAGCGCGTCGCAGCAATCGTTGATCAGCACGTCTTGCCACGCGCCGAGGCGTAATTCCATCGCGCCGCATTTCGATCGCCAGACTTTCACTTGCTCGCCCTTTCGTCGCCCCGCGGTCAGCGGTGCGCCTTCGTCCATGTCTTCGCTAGCATCCCCTTCGCGATCGTCGTCGCGAGGCTTGCTCTCAATTGGCTCTTGCCCAGTTCCTTATGCGTAAGACCGATCTCGCGAAGCATCGCCACCTCAACCACCTCGGCGAGCGATTGGTGAGTCTCTTCGAACGGTGCGCCGCCCTTCAGTTCGCGGTTGTGGTCATCCATGGCGCGCTCGAGCCCCGGTACTGGCTCGTCTACATCGGGAGTCCAAATCCAGTGGCCGGGACCGTTGCAGGCTGCGCAGATCGTTTCTCCGTCCATCCCCGTACAGTCCGGGGTGTGCGGTCGTGCCGCGCCAACCCCGTGCTTGAACCAGACGAGCTTGCCGCGAGCGATGGGCTTCGTCCGCGCTGGTGCTGGTGCTGTCGGGCTCAGGCTGAAAACGTTGTCGGTCATGATTTCTCTCGATCGCGTTTCAGTTGCTCCAGAAAGAGGCGCTCCTCTCTTTCCTTCGTCCGTTCGAGGGCTGCCGACGCGCGGTGCCGCTCTTCGTCCGTCTTGGGCGCTCGGCGCGCGCGCTGCTTCTGGTCGTAGACCTTCGGCGCGCTGCGGAGCCAGCTCTCGGCCGGGCGACTTCCGCTGAGCACGTCGGCCCATGACCCGCCGTCACTCCAGGGGGGCGCTGCGAATGCCCATCGGAGCAGGTCGATCTGTTCCTGGTATCCGGGCTCCGGCGGGACCCGGGAGACATTCAGGTAGCTGGAGACCCACCACTGCTCGCGCTCCATGGACCAGCGATCGGGGTCAGTCAGGGCGGCTCGGGTGTCGCGGCCCGTTTTGGCGTTATGGGCAACGACGAGATCCCGGTGGGCATCGGCCACGTTGTAGGCGGTCGGCCCGGAGGCCGGCGCCGGGCGCTCAGGCTGCGCCCTATTCGTTGTCGTATTCGTATTCGTATTCGTTGTCGTATTCGTTGCGCGCGCGCGCGTAGAGATATTTTGGTTTTCTTTTGTTTGCAAATGATCGCAAGAATCCCCAGACGGCCCTGGGTATTTTGACTTCTTGGCCCTGGCAGACCAATGTTTCTCGGTGTTTGTGAGTTTCAGGTAGGGTCGACCGGCCTCATCCTCATACAAAACAGCCAGCCCATTGGCTTCCAGCTCGGCGAGTTGGCCCTGAATCTCGGAGGTCGTCAGATCGTAGAGCGCCAAGGCTCGACCCTTCACGATGGGGAGGCGCGCGTCAAAGCGGCCGAAGTCATCGACCACCAGCATCAGGCGCCACCAGAGGCGCTCCGCCTCTGGTGAGCACGCCGCGAGCTTTCCGCTATCGAGGGCCGCTGTGCTGAGAATTCGGTTTGGCAAGCGCGGGCGCTCCGCGAGATCCTTACAGGACCCCACATCAACAGTTTACGAACAGTTGTGGACGGTTAGCCGGTCGCGCACTTCGTGACGTCGGATTCGTGCTCGCGCTCCCAGGCGACGAGCGCGTTTTCGAGTATGAACATCGCCGCCGCGTTCATCGAGACAGGAACCCCGGCCGTCTTGGCCTTGGAGTCCGCGAACGCTTGGAGGCGTGCCCAGAAGTCGTCGGTTGCAAAAAAGGTCTTCCGCTCTTTCGGCTTTGGCATGGCCCCACTCTAGCCAGGAATTATTCAGTGTCAATATCTTTCGCAACAAATGTTGACAACGTGAATCACGGCAGCTACAAACGAACCCGGGCAACGAAAGGGCGAGACGATGACAGACGAAGAGAAGAAGGGGCCGATCGGAACCGGGCTCGGATCATTCCTTGATCTGGAAGAAGCGGGCGATCTCGAGAATAAGATCTGCGACGAATTATTCGATCTGATCGGACCGATCGTCGACGGAAAGCCGTTGCACCTTGTTGCCGCCGTGCTCGCCAGGCTGTTCGGGATCGTGATCCACGAGAAGAACCTCGGGCCCGACGAGATCGCCCAGTGGGTCGAATCGGCAATCGCCATGGGCGCGCAGCACCAGAGTCAGGCGAGCTCGTCGATCATTGTGCCTGGGAGCGTCCATTGAATCCCCTGAAAGCTCTCAGCCTCTGGCAACCGTGGGCGTGGGCGCTGATCCACGCGGGCAAGGACGTCGAGAACCGGCCGTGGCGCACGAACTACCGGGGTCGGCTCTACATCCACGCGGCGAAGCGGAAGCCGACCGACGACGAGCTCTGGTCGTTTCTCGAATTGTTCGAGGGGGCCAATCGCGAGCGATGCCACCGGATCGTTCCAAATGTGTCGAGCGCGATGGAATATCTCCGGTCAGTCTGCTGGCTCGGCGGCATGGTTGGCCACGTCGACCTCGTCGATTGCGTTCGCAGCTCGGGCTCGCCGTGGGGCGCCGACGATCAGTGGCATTGGAAGATCGCGAACCCGGTGGCGATCCCCTTCGTTCCGTACCGGGGCCGGCAAGGGCTCTTCAACATCGACTGGCGATACGTCGGGATCGAGGGTGAGACGCTGTGATCTTCTCCGAAGCAATGGCGACACTGTTTGCGAAGATGCCGACCTCGGCCGCGTCGGTTGGCGAGCTGTCGGTTCTGTGCGGCTGGGGTCAGGAGAAGACCCGGGCGACGCTCTGGCACCTCTCGTGCGCCGGGCTCGCGAGCTTCACCAGCAAGCATGCGCGGCGCTGGAAAATCTCGGCAAACGGGAAGCGCGCCAGGGCCCTGATCCTTCTGCATGGGAGACAGAAGCTGTGAAATATCCGCGCGAGGAAACCAAGCAGGTCGCCGAGATCTTGTGGGCGGAGACACGGGAGCTTCACGCGCTCGCCGAGAACATCGTGATCAAGCTCGACAAGCGCGACTTGCCCAACGCCCGGAAAATTCTCGCGGAGCTTCGCGACCGGATCCACAACGCCGCAGAGCGGGCAAGGACTCTCAGGATCATGACGTTCAAGGACGACAGCCGATGATCATCGCCGGTGATCGCGTGCGCGTCGCGCTCCGCCACACCCTCGGGCGGCCCTACACGATCGAAGCGACGTTCGTGGGCCCGGTCGACGATGGCGCGCTGCAGGTTCGCGTGCGGCTCGAGACCGACACCCGGCTTCCGGGGCGCCTGAAGAAGACACCGGCCGGCGAGATCGTCACGGTCGACCGTCGGTCGATGACAAAGGGTTGAACGATGCAGTTCGGCAAAATCAGGGATCTGACAGTTGAGCAAGCAACGGAAGTCCGGCAGATGCGATGCGACGACGGGTTCACATGGCGCATGGTCGCGTGCGAATGCTTCGATCGATGGGGCGGTGACTGGTATCCACCGTCAAATCAGGGCATCGGGCAGGACATCTGCCAAGCCGCCGCGGCTTGCTTCGGCGAAAACCCCAACGCCGCGCCGTGGAATTGACATGATCCACCCTCTCGTGCCGGTTGCCTTCGTCGTCGGGTTCTGCTCGTCGCAGACGACGGTGCTGGTGATCCGATCCTTCGCCTTCATAGGGCACATGGTTCGATGCGCTCAGAGGTTCGCCGACGGGACGAACCGAAACGCCGCTAGCGCATTGGCCGCGATCCACCCCGACGCCCGCAAGGACGCCGAGATCTTGCGCGGGCAGGTGTCAGAGCTAGGACGCGGGATCTGGTGATATGCTCACGGCATGGCGGGCCGACCGTGCAAGCTCACACCGGAACTTCAGGCGAAGATCTGCAAGGCGCTGATCGATTGCGCGCCACGCGAGACGGCCGCGCTCGTCGCTGGGATCGGCAGAACGACCTTTTTCAAGTGGATGGCTGCCGGGACCCCAAAGGAAGACGACGAAGACGCCCAGGTAATAGACCCGAAGTTCCGGGATTTTCGGGATGCCGTGGAAAAGGCCGAGGCTCAAGGGCAAGAGAAGCTGATCGGCATGGTCATGAAGGCCGCGCCGAAGGATTGGAAAGCGGCGATGACGATGTTGGAGCGACGCTGGCCGCAACAGTTCGCCCGACGCATCTACAAGCCCGAGGACAATGCCGAATCAGTGACCGTCACCTTCAAACGCCCGGCGATGGACGCCGACGCGAAGAGCGATCTGATTGTTGAACCGCCGCCACTGATCGAAGGTGGCGGCAAGAACGGAAACGGAAAGGGGTGATCGAGTTGAAAGAACGGAAATTGGTGATCGTGCGAGGGCTAGTTGAGCGATACCTCGCGGCGACGAAGGCCATGCTGGAGGGCGTCGGTCTGAGAATGAGCGGAGCGGAGCGCGGGGCCCGCGAAACGGCACCGAAACATCTCCGCGCGTCCATCAACCTGGCTAGATCCGATCAGAGCGCACTGGTCAAGCTCCTGATCGACAAGGGCGTAATCGGCGACGAAGAATGCCAGCGCGCGATGACAGAGGCCATGGAGGCCGAAGTGGAGCGGTACGAGAAGACGCTATCCGAGCGCATCGGGCGGCCGATCAAGCTCGGGTAGAAAGCTGCGGCGCTGGCGTACCACCAAACGAAAGGGCGAATCATGGCGAACGCATTTGAAATTGTGGAAAACGTTGCAGGGCGCATAGGAGCCCAGATCGAGTCCCGAGAACCACCGGGCGAACGGGCGATGGCCCGGTGGGCCGAATTACTTCGCGAGGCTCTGGCCTGCCCGGTCAACGACAAGCCGAGGATCAAGATCACGATCGCGAAGAAAGACAAAGCCTATCTCGAGATCAACGGCGTCGCGATCCCGTGCCTCTCGCTCGACGTCTTACAGAATGCACGCGGTGGGAGAAGCTACCGGATCGAGATCCACTCTTGCGCGGTCAGTGAGCTCGCCGTGGAAGACGGTGCGACATGAAGCCGGAAGCGATCGAGATCCTTTGGACGCTACGCAGCGGGCTCGCATGGCTGGTCTATCGCGCCGACAACGGCGCAACGCGGTCGATCGGGGCATGGTCGATCAGGTACGAAGACGACGACACCGGCAAGGAAATCGGGCTAACGATCGAGGCTGGCCAGGCGCTGTCTGTCCCGCTCGGGCACCCTAGCATTGTTCGCCTACTTGCCAAGCCATGTGCCGAGGAAACCCCGGTGCCCGATGCTGACCCCGTAAGGGAAGATGCGCGCCGCGTCTTCGAGAAGGTCGACGACGCATGCCCGGTGCCCGAGGCCGATGCCGATCGGCCCTGGAAATGCCAGACCTGTGAGAAAACCGTTTCGGGCGAAACCGCCCAGCACATCTTGGGCACCGGCGGCCATCCGATCTGTTGCTCGCGAGGCATGAGCGAGGTCGGCCCGGACTCGCAGGGTGGCGAGGATCCGGCACCGAAGCCGGTTCCGGAGTCGATGACAGCCGACCAACTCGCGGCGTCCATGCGTGAGGGCAAGCCGCCGCTGATGCCAGGGTGGGACCCGAAGTCAGCCGACGTCTTCGCGAAGGGAACCCACGGCGGCAACCCCGCACCGTCCAAGCTGCTCGGCCACTCGGAGACGACGCTTGCCGACCTGGCGACGAAGCACGCGCCGAAGCCGAAGCCGGAGCCCATGAACTACGGGGGCGGCGACGTGATGAACCGAGGCCGCAAGCTCCTCGGGCTCAGACCTCTCAGCGATCACGAATACCAAGCAAGCCTCGGTGGGAAATGCTTTGACGATTGCCCGGAATGCGCGCCGCCGCTGGCCGAGATCCCATCGCTGGGCGGCATCAAACCCCCCAGACCATGGCCGAGGCCCGGAGGGTACATGCCGACCGAGGGCGAGCCCGTCGACGATGCTGCGCCGATCGCGATTCCTTCACCAGGTGAGCGGTACTGCTCCAAGTGCGGCCTGGCGCTGAAAGTCGTGCAGAGCCAGCGGGGCAATCCAGACCTTCCGCCGAGGGCCGAATACTTCTGCGATGGCTGCGGCGTGTTCGCGAGGCTGCCGGCCTGCGAAGCCGAAGAGCGGAAGCCGTTCGAGCACGATGGCCCAACCTACACTGGTCTCCGGGAAGCCCTGGCCGCCTACGCTCACAAGGCATGGTCGGGATGGATGGAACACCTTTTCAAGAAATGCTCATTCTCTGAATCCGGCGGGCTTCTGATCCCCAAAGAGTACGCGGCAAACCTTTACCGGCAGATGTCGACGCCTTACGCCGGCCTGTCGGAAGCCGAGAAGGGAAGCGATCGGAAGGAAGCCGATCGGATGATCGCGATCACGCAAGCGGACTGGCCCGACCCCAAGCCAGCGCCGCCCGACGTCCACTGGCTCTGCACCATATGCAATGGGGTCTGGACGCGTCCGGCCGATGCCCACCGTCCCTGTTGCTGCAAGCTCGACATGGTGAAGACCTCGCACCCGGCGTGATAGTCTCCGATTGCCAGGGGGATCCATCTGGACATCAGGCATTGGCTGTGAGCGCGTTCGGTCCCCCTGGCAGTGCAGTTGCCGGGCGCGCGCCTCCGAAGTGGTCTGTTGCGGCGCTTGAGACCTAGCTAAGCCGATGCGCGCGCCGTGTTAGCCTGTCCCTGTGCATTGGGATAGCCCCTACGAACCCCAGCCCCACCAGGCTCGATTTCACGCCGCGCAGGCGAAGGGAAAGCTTTTCCTTGGCGGCGTCGGCGCGGGCAAGACGCTCACCGGAATCCACGAAGCCGTCTATTTGATGGAGGACAATCCCCGGTGCGACGGTGCGATCGTTTCGCCCACCTTCCCCATGCTCCGCGACGTGATCGTTCCGCTCTGGGAAGAGTGGATCCACCCGAGTCTCTACACCCACAAGAAAAGCGATCAGTGTTTCATTTGGCACCCGACGGGGCGCCGGATCTTCCTTCGCTCCGCAGACAGCCCCGGTAGATTCTCCGGGCTCAACCTGGCGTGGGCCTGGCTCGACGAAGCCGCGATCCTTCTCAAGGCGAAGGTGTGGCGCATCATGCAGGCGCGCATCCGTGACCCGCGCGCTGTGCGCCGATGCGTCTACGCGACGACCACCCCCGACGGATACAACTGGCTGGTGAAGCTCTTCAAAAAGGAAGGGTTCGTTGTTCGCGCCAGGACCGCCGACAACAAGAAACTGCCCGACGACTTCGAGCCCGGCTTGCGCGCGAGCTACGGCGAAGAGATGGCCGCCCAGTATCTCGACGCGGAGATCTTCGACCTGGCGGGCGTGGCCTGGCCCGTGGTCCCCGGCATTCACTGCTCTTTCACGGAAGCGTGGGCGCGCTCTAACTGCCGCAACTTCTTCGGTGGGACGGACTTCGGCCACACGAACCCCGCCGCCCATGTCGTTGGTGGCTTCGACGGTGACGGCCGCGCCTATCTGGTGGACCTCTGGTACAAGCGCGGCAAGACCCGAGCACAGATTGCCAGGAAGGGCCGGGAGTTGACCGACAAATGGGGGGTCCGGCGCTGGTACACGGACCATGATCCCGAGGGCGTGGCCGAGATGAAGAAGGCCGGTTGCGCGGTCCAGCTCGCGGAGAAGGGAAAGGGCAGCGTTGAAAGCGGCGTTCAATACGTTCGAGGCCTGCTCGCTGTGCGACACGACGGGCAGCCGCGCCTGCACATCGGCGAATGGCTCCACGACTGGCACCGCGAGCAGGACGCCTATCGATTCCCGGAAGACAGCGAAGAGCCGAAGGGCGAAGACGGCGATCACGCGATGGACGCCACGCGTTACTTGCTGTACACGCACCACCTGACCCACACCCCGTTTGCATATCGGGGATCGGGCCGTGCTAGGATGGACTCCGGCGGTCGTGAAGGCGAGCGCTTCTAGGTGAACATGGGAATCCGGGACAGCATCCGCCGAGGTCTTTCAGCCGCCGCAGAGCGCGGCATGTCCGCTCTCTCCCGATTCGCCCCCATCGTACCGAGCTCCGAGCTGGCCAAGTTCCCCGAGCAAGGCGTGTTCCTGTCGGGCAAGCGTGACGATTACGCATCGAACCTCGGCCGCCAGAAGGTCACCCCGGAGATCCTGGGCGATGCGCTGGCCGCCGCCGATCAGGGCGACACCGTCACGCAATACGAGATCTTCGAGAAGACCGAGCGCGATCCGAAGGTGGCGCGGCTCTACTTCCGACGCCGGACCATGGTCACCGGCAAGACCCTGATCATCGCGCCGGCCATCGAAGGCGACGCCAAGGCGGAGAAGGCTTCCGACCTCTGCAAAGAGATGCTCCTGGGCATCAACGGCCAGGGCGGCATCGAGAATTTCTCAGACGGGCTCTACGATCTGAGCGACGCGATCGGTAAAGCGTTCGCCGTTTCGCAGGTCGCATGGGAGCAAGACGGCGGTCAGTTCGTGCCGCGCCGGTTCATAAGCTGGCCGCAAGTGCAGTTCAACCTCGGCGACCCGTCGGCGTTCGAAAAGCAAGATCACGATCGCGTGTTCATCAACACCGACGACGACACGCGCGGCAAGCCGCTCGACGAGTTCCCCGCGGGACAGTGGCTCCTGCATCGCCACAAGCAGTTCAGTCAGCCGCTCGCCCGCGCTGCGATGTTCAGGAGCGTTGTCTGGTTCCAGATGTTCAAAACGTTCGGCTACGGCGATCTGTCGATCTGGCTCGAGCGTTTCGGGATCCCGCCGCGCCAGGGCCGTTACGAGCCCGGCACACCGAAGGATGATCAGAACGCCCTGCTGAAAGCTGTCCGGGACATGGGCAAGGACCACTACGCGATCTTCCCGAACAACGGGACGATCGAGGTCCTGGAGATGAACGGCACGAAGGGTGAGGCCCCGCACCCGGTCATGATCAAGCACTGCAACGACGAGATCTCGGTTGTCATCATGGGCAACACGATGGCGACGACGCAGGGCGACAAGGGCGCGCGCTCGATCAAGGAAAGCTACCAGATCGAAGAGTACGAGCAGGCCGAGCACGATTCGGTGAAGCTCGCCGCGACCCTTCGCCTGCAGCTCTGCCGGCCAATGGTGATCGCGAACCTGGGACCCGACTTTCCGATCCCGATCGTTCGTTTCGAGCTCGACGACATCGAAGATCTCCAGGTGGTCTCCGAGGTCGACGAACGACTCCAGGGCATGGGCTGGCCGGTGACCGCCGGTTACATCGCCGACAAGTACAAGCGCCCGCTGCCCGAGGGTGTCGAGCGTGACGAGGTTCTCACCCCGGGCGGCACGGCGACAGAGGCCGAGGCTGCGTTCCGCGCGCTCCAGGATGAAAAAAAAAAGAGCTTGTCCTGGGTGATGTCGAGGCTCTCGCGACCCGCGGCGCCACCCGCGCGGTCCCGCCCTCCGAAGGGCTGAACGCCTCCCTTACAGCCCACGTCGTCAAGTCGGCATCCCTATCAGCAGCCTCGGCGTCGCTCGACGAAGCAGAGTGGGCCGACCGCAAAGAATACGAGCGGGTCACCTACGAAGAGACGCTGTTGGCGAACCTGCACGGCCGGGCAGAGGTCTTTCTGGACTTCAAGGGCCAGACGCAGTTCGCCATCTTCGATTGGGTGACACTGCCGTTCAAAGAGGCGATCGAAGAGTTCCTGAAGCGGTCGGTCATGAGCGCGCGGGCCTTCAAGCGGCTCACCGATGCCATGCGGATCAAGGCGTTCACGATCGCCGGCGATCACAATCAGTACACCCGCCAGCGCGTGAAAGACTCGCTCGCCGACGCCATCGAGCTGGGCATTCCGCAAGCGGAGTGGATCGCACAGACAGAGGGCATGTTTGACCGGATGGGCGTGACTGGCCGCGGCCGACACCACCTGGACACCGTTTTCGAGACCAACGTTTTTGGCTCGTACCAGCATGGGCGGTTCCGCCAGCAGCAGTCGCCGGCGATCATCAAGGCTCGCCCGTTCCTGGTGTATCGCACCGTTGGCGATGACAATGTGCGCGATTCCCATAAGGCCATGGAAGGCTTCACCGCGCAGCGCGATCACCAGATCTGGGGCACGTGGTATCCCACAAACGGTTTCCGCTGCCGGTGCCGCGTCGACGCCATTTCAAAGCGCGTCGCTGAGAAGCGCGGGATCGCCTCGGCCAGCTCGAGCCGCGGCGTGGATCCGGACGAAGGTTTCGCGAGCAACCCTGGCGCGTGGCTCGAAGAGCCGAAGAAGACACGCCGCAAGCGTTGACATCCGACGGTCAGGCCGCCTAGCGTGAGGTTGCATTGGCGCGAAACGGACCCGCGTCATCCGAGCCAGTAGGGGCCGATCGGACTGCGAACCGATCGGCCCCATTTTTTCGGGGGTTGACAGATCGCATTGCGCGCGCCTGTAATGTCCCCCGTGACCCCCGCCGAAAAGCTAGCCAGGATTCTCGCCAAGTCGAAGTTTGCGATCCTTGACGGAATCGCACTCGCCGATCAGGAGCTTCCCACGGCGATCGGCGACGTGTCCTGGCATCTGGTCGCGCTCGAGGGCGCCTGGAAAGGCCACTGGCAGGGGCCCTTCCGGATCACGAGCGACACGCTGCAGAGCATGGCCGACCACTTCGACGCGCGGAAGATCCCGCTCGTGGTCGACTACGAACACCAGTCTCTGACGATGGACCGTGCGCCGGCGGCTGGCTGGATCAACGAGCTGGACCTTCGAACGAACGACAAGGGCGGCAAGGAGCTCTGGGCGCGCACCGAATGGACCGAGCGGGGCGCAGCCTATATCCGGGCCAAGGAATATCGCTACAAGAGCCCAACCATCAACTGGCAAACCCGGGACCGCGTGAGCGGAAAGGTCAGCGGCGCATCGCTTCACAGCGTCGCCCTGACGAACCACCCGTTCCTGCACGAGTTGCCCGAAGTCACTCTAAACAGCATGGCTGGCGCGCTGGCGCTGGTCGAGCCCGAGACGGAGCAAGAGACCATGGACGAGACGCAGATCAAAGAGCTTCGCAAAATCCTCGGGCTGGCCGATGACGCCGATGCCGATGCCATCGCCGACGCGGTCAAGGCGCTGCACATCAGCGGCAAGACGCTGGGCGAGGTCTTCGCCGCGCTGGGCGACAAGGTCAAGGACATCGCCGCCGCCAAGGCCGAGATCCTGACCCTGACCACGCGGTCAACGGCGGCCGACGGTTCGGCTGAGCGGATCGCGTCCATGGAGGCCACGATCAAGGGCTTCAAGGACACCGAGGACAAGAAGACCGCGCTCGAGCTGGTGCGCAAGTACCAGGCGGCGCGCAAGGTCGGCGCCGACGGTACCGACAACTTCAAGGCGTGCCTGAAGCATGCCGAGGCCGATCCCGTGGGCTTCGCAGCCATCATGGATACCTCAGAGCCCTGGGTGGCCGGTGGTGAGCAGGTCGCCGAGACGCATCGGCGCGAGGGCACGATCGGCGGCACGGCTCCGAAGACGCTCGCCGACCTGAACCCGGCCCAGCTCGCCGCGGCGCAGTCTGCGGGCCTGACCGACGAAGACATCGAGAAGCACGGCGCCGAGTTCGTAAACTAGGCGACGCCTGGACGGTAAACCGGTAACGAATCCCCCGGGCGCGAGCCGCCCCTTGACGGAGAAAAGACAATGACGGCCATCGCCCAGGATCGAAGCATCGACAAAGCCGGAAGCAAGCTCTTTGCCTACGACCTCGCCGCCACCGCCAAGCTGTACCAGGGGACCCTGATCATCAGGAACGCGGCGGGGAACCTGCTCGACGGCGCCAACACCGTTGACACGAAGTTCGCCGGCATCAGCCGTGGCGACCCGGTCAACGGTACTTCCACGGTCGACAACACGAACGGCAGCATCGCCGACCTGACCGCCGAGCTGCAGACCGAGGGCGTGTTCTCGTTCGCGTCGTCCGGGCTCGACAAGACCGACATAGGCGCCCGCGTCTACGTCTCGGACAACCAGACGATCACGACTACGCCGGGCCACGTGTTCTGCGGGATCATCGTCGCGATCATCGACTCCAAGGTCTACGTGGATATCGTTCCGGCGACCACCGAGACCCGGGAGCGGGTCTATATGTACTTTTCCCGCGACGCCGTTCTTGGCGCCACGGCGATCCAGATCGCCCGCTGGAAGTTCAACCGGTTGGCGTATCTCAGGGCGGTTCACATCAACCTGTCCGTGGCCGCGACGACCTCTCTTGTCGTCAGCATTTCCGATGGCACGACCACGCTCACGGCGCCCACCCTGACCGCGACCGAGTTTGACAAAGAGGATTACGCGGGAGCCGCGTACCTGGCGGCGACCGAGATCACGGTCACGGCCGACGACGACTCGAGCGCATCGGCCGAAGACCTGGCCGGCTTCGCCGTATTCGACCTGATCTAAACCGGCCCGGCCGGACAACGTAAGGGACCGCCGCCCACTGATCGGGCTCAACCAAGGGAGAAAAGGACAATGCTCGAACGCGACAAAATGAGGGCGGCCAGTCAGACGTTCCGCTTGATCTTCAAGCGCTCGCTCCAGAACAGCAATCTGCCGAAGCACGTCCAGGACGCGATGTTGCTGGCCGAGGAGTTCAGCACCACCGCATTCGTTTCCAAGATGCGCTGGTGGACCTCGGCGCCGATCATGCGCCACTGGCTCGGGCCACGCGTCCATCGCGAGCTCGAGGCCGAGGGCTTCGACGTGACGCTCAAGCCGTTCGAGTCGACCGTCGACGTCAAGCGCGATGACATCATGTTCGACCTTCTGGCGGGCTACACCAAGGGCATCCAGCAGATGGCCCGCGAGGTCATGCTGCTGACCTACCGCCGGATCCTCGAAGTCATCATGGACGGCTTCGCCGGCGCCACCTACCTGTGCTTCGACGGTGAGCCGCTGTTCGACGACTCGCACACGTTCGGCGACAACAAGAGCAATCTGGTGCTCGATGTCGCCGGGACCGCGCTCGATACGGCCAAGGTGGCGATGGCCGGCTTCACCGATCCGGTCACCGGCGATCAGCTCGGCATCAGGCCGACGCACCTGTGGCACCACACGGCGCTCTTGCCGACCGTGACGAAGTTGCTCGGCCGCTCGGAGCTGTCGGGCGGCGGGACGAACCAGCATTTCGGCACGCTGGCGCCGCTCGAGCTGGACCTCGGCAGCGGAAAGACGGGCTGGTGGGGAATCGCCTCCCTCGGAGCTGGCGAGCCCATGAAGCCGCTCGCCGTCTTCAAGCACCCGCGCGCCCCAGGCCTGATCGCCGCCGACGCCGAGACGGACAAGCTGAACTTCGAAGAGCGGATCATCGTCTACGGTACCGAGGCGTGGCGCACGGAATCGTGTGGGATGCCGATGTACATCTGGGGGTCCGACGGCTCCGCGTAATCCGATTCTCAAGGCCGACTGGGCCATAACGAGACACCGACCCCCGGCCCGGCGCATGCCTAGCCGGGGGTCACTTTTTGAGGGGAACCGATGCCGTACACGACGCGCGCCGAAGTTGAAAAGAGGATCCCGGCACAGCTCGTGTTGGATCTGGTGGACGACGACGCTACGGGGACCTTCGACGCCACGAACGAAGCGCGCTTTGACGAGTGCGAGCAAACGGCCTCAGAGGAGATCGACTCCTATCTACAGGTGGTCTACGCGGTCCCGATCTCGCCCACCCCGGGGATCATCTCGCCGATCGCTGTCGACCTCACGACCTACTACCTGCATTGGCGCCGGGCTCATCAGTTCGGGATGCCGGACGACATTGTCGAAGCCTACAAGATGCGGATCAAGCAGCTCGAGCGCATCTCCAGCGGCAAGCAGAAGCTTGGCCAGACGACCGAAAGCCCGGCCTCGGAGAACACCCTTGCGGTATCGGACGGGCCGGCCCAGATGTTCACTGGCGGGCCGACGGGAACGCTGCGAGACTTCTAGGCATGGCCGACAACATCAAACTGGACGCAACGCGGATGCTCGCAGCCCTTCAAGAGGGCCAGCGCCGAGCTGCGAACCTTCGCCCGGCATACGAGGTCATCGGAAATGATTTCGTGGTCAGCGCGCAAGAGAACTTCGACAGCGGCGGGCGCCCGCGCTGGGCACGGCTCATGAAGTCCACGATCGCCCAGAAGGTCAGGATCGGGAAGAACAACGGCCCCCTGAAGCGTTCGAACCGAATGCGAAACGCTGTGCACTATCGAGCGGGCCAGACTTTCGTGCGCTGGGGAACGACCGTGCGCTATGCCGTCTTTCATCAAAAGGGCAAGGACCGGATGCACCGTGACTTTCTGACCCCTCAGCCCGAAGACATGGACGAAGCGGCAGATACCGTGCTCGAGCACCTGGCGGAGCCGTTCGCATGAAAGCCGTACACTTCGGCGTCACCCCGGGCACGATCACGGACGCGATCGTTTCTGCGCTCGAGACGCTGACCCCAGTCAAGACCGTCAAGCGGATCCAGGACGACGACGAAGCGACGCTCAAGCGCGCTATCGCCACCGGCGCCGGAGGGCCAATGCTGCTGGTCTTCTACGGCGGCGGCGTCTACGCGCTGGACTCGGCGGGCGAGCAATCTTACGACGACACGCTTGCTTACACCGTCTTCGCGGTCGCTGGACGCTCGAGCGCACCCGCTGATCGGTGGACAGGCGGTGAGCATGATTCAGATCTCGCGACCGATCCAGGGGTCGAAGAGCTTCAAGACTGGGCGCTTTATCTGAGCATTCGCGCGGCCGAGGTCACCGGAGCAACCCAGGTCATAGCCCTTCGGCACACCCAAGCGGTACAAATGGAGCCAGGCCGCTGGATAGGCCAGGTGGAATTTACTGCGCGCCGCGGCGTGGATCTGTATGATGACGCAGTGACGACGACACTGGTAACACTCGGCCTCGTCAAGAACCCCAGCGATCCGCCGGATCTTTTCGAGGGCGACAACGTAACGCCGAAGAGCGACGAGCCGCCAGACACGGCGGGCGGCGTCTTCGAGCTGCCATAGGAAGGGGCGAGCATGGACAATCTACCGAAGATCGGCAGCAGGGTTCTGGTCAAGGCGTGCGCGCTGCCCGACAAGCGCCAGGCGGGTATGGCTCGCGTGCGGCGACCGGGCGGCGGTGGGCGGCGGCATTTCTTCGAGCACGAAGCCACGCCGATCGTTGTCACGCCCGAGCATCTGAAGATGATGATCAGCGGCAACATCGAGATCACCGACGGGGCCAATCTCCCGCAGCCAAACCCGGCCCTGCTCGCCAGGATGAAGCGCGAGGCCAGCAGAGACCCCGTAAAGGATCTGCAGGCCGCGATCTCTGGCCAGCTCGTTCCGAAGGTGATCCCGGCGCCCGAGAGTGTCACCACCCCGCTGGACGCGCCGCCGTCGCTGTCGGCCGAAACTGACGGCTACTTCGCTGACGACCCCGACGAAGGATAACCACCGCACCGGCCAGTAGCCGGCAACAGGAGCCCGAGACACATGGCCGATATCCACTTCGAACAGATCATCGATCAGCTCACCCCGACCACCCAGATCGAAACGGACTTCGAGGGCGGGCTCGACTCGCTGGCGTCGGATCGCGTCGAGATCCTGTTGCTGTCTCCGATCATCTCAGGCGCTACCGGCATAGTGGGCCAGGTCTACGATCTGACCAGCGTCCAGCGCGCGGTCGATCTGTTCGGCACGCTCTCTCGAGGCGTGGCCATGTTGAAGCGGATCTTCAAGATCTTCCCGCGCGCGAAGGTCTCCGGGATGCCCTACGCCGAGGGCAGCGGAGATGCCACGCTAACGGCAACCTTCGCGGTCGACGCGACAGGGGCCGGCAAGGCTGCGATCTTCGTGGCGGGACGTAAGGCAGAGATCGCCATCGCAAGCGGCGACGTCATCGCCGACATTACGGCAGCCATGATCGCCGCCGTGAACGCCGTTCCGGATCGCCAGTGGACGGCAACTGCGAGCACGCCGGGCCTTGTCGTGCTCACCGCGGATTCCGCCGGCGCGGCCGGAAACTCGCTCCGTGTCCGAACGGAGATCACCCCAGGCATTGGGACCACGCTCGATCAGGGCGGGATCGGCGCCCCCATGGCGAGCGGGACCACTGACGGCGATCCGACGTCGCAGCTCGCAGGCATCACGGCGAGCCGGTTCGATTTCATCGTGTTGGACACCGACGACGACACGGCCGCGGGAGCTGTCGAAGCACACCAGGAAAGCCAGTCCTTGCCCGCGAACCAGAAGTGGGGGACCGGCATCCATGCCAGCGTGGCCAACGACTCGGGAGTGCAGACCGACGCGCAGAACCGCGACTCTTACCGGATGGAAGTCATCCACCAGGAAGAAAGCGTGTGGCCGCTCTGGGAGCTGGCCGCGATGCTCGCCGCCGTCGAAGCAAAGAAGGGGATCAAGTTCTCGGTCGCCGGCGAGAAGATCGACGGGCTGCCGCCCGTGGTCGACTCGACGAAGCGGATCGCCGAGAACCAGATCGAGCTCAACCTCGAAGAGGGCGTCACCCCGATCGCCATCGACTCGGCGACGGGCGTTTCGTCCATCGTGCGCAACGTCACCACGCGCCAGACGGTGCCGATCGCTTTCCGCGATACGCGAATCATCAAGATCTCCGACTTCACAGACGAATCGATCATCGCCGGTTTCGACAAGTTCAAGTCCGCCCTGCTCAAGACCGAAAGCCCGAGCGCATCGCCCGACACCCTTACCCCGGAGCTGTCGACGGCGACGCTCAACGGGATCTTGCTCGAGCTGGACGCCCAGGATTATCTGCAGGGCGTGAAGAAGGCGATCAAGGCGGGGAGCAACTTCTCACAGATCAACAGCGGAAACCCCGACCGGATCGATCACGGGTTCGAGTTCTTCCCGACCCGCACCGCGCACCAGAAGGCGTTCCGAAAGACCTACGTCGACAGGGCTACATCATAGCGAGCTAGCGCGCACCGGGCAGGACCCGCAACCGCACCCCGACAGGAGCAAGAGACATGGCCACCGGCGACCCAATCAGCAGAGCCTTCGTGAACGTCAACGGCAAGACCGCCGTTGCCGAGTCGGTGGAGATCGATCCCGACGACAGCACCGAATTCGTCGAAGGCATGACCGAGGACAACGAACCGCTCGGCGTCAGCCACGGCAACATGAAGACCACGATCACGCTCGAGATCCCCATGCGGGAAGGCGACTCCGCAGACATCGACTGGGAGGATCTCCAAGAGACGAAGGAAAACGTGATCACAACTGTCCGTTTCCGAAACGGCCGCACGCACACCTACCAGAAGGGCGTTGTCGCCAAGGCGCCCAACTCGGCCAGCACCGGCGAGAAGGCATCGCGCTCGATCGAGCTCATGGTCTGGCGTCGGGCGATCTCCTGATCGTGTGGACGTTCGCGCCGTCAAGCTCGCCCTTCCGATAGAGGTCCCCTGGCAGACCGCCGAGGGCCTCAGGCATCTTTCTCTTTATCCACTATCCGACGCCGCTGTTGACGCCGCTGGCGTGACAGAGGACCAAGTAGCCGCCGGCCTGTCCGAATACCGCGCCGTGGTTGAAATCGTCGCCGCGTCGCTTCGGGTCGATCCCAGAAAGCTGGGCGCCAGCGTTACCCCCGTGGCCCTTCGTTGCCTCTATCAATGGTGGCTCGTCGTCCAGCGTAGGGCGTGGCCGTCGCCTGAAGATCTTTCGCGCTGGGTTCGAAAGGGGGTCATCGATCACCCTGGCGCAATGTCCGATGCCGTGCTGGCGATGCAGGCCGACGACGCCTCTACTTTTTACGGGAGCGCAGCAATCGATCTCACGCGCGGGCAAGTGTCGTATTTCGTTTCGCTTCGAAGCGCATGGCAAGAGTGGTACGGTGGCGACAAGGTAAAGACGCCGACAGACGACTTTCTCGATGAAGACAGGGAGGCAAGGCTACAGTGGCAGATGATAGAACGATCGACAGACTGAAGCCCCAGGGCGCGCGAGACGTTCGGCAAGTCAAGTGGCCCGGCGGCACCGACGAGGTCGGCGTGATGATGCTCATGTGCGAGGACTTCCAAGACTCGCTCGTGGCTGCGCGTGACCGCCTTCGGAAGCGCTCCCAGGATCTGGGTCTGCTCTTCAACGCTGAGATGCTTCAGGATGAGGAGCAGGTCCAGGCTTGCTACCTGATGCTGCTCGAGCCGAAAGCGACGAGTCCGGAGGGCCGGCTCTTCAAGAGCGCCAACGAAGTTCGAAGCCGCGTGACCCCCGAAGAGCGCGCATACTTCACCCGCTGGCATGTCTACTTTCAAGAGAAGCTCGAGGAAGGTTTCGAGTTCCCGCCCGACGAGGGACTCGAGCTCCCGCCCGACGAGGGATAGGCCATGGCTCAACGCGGCGTTTTTCTAAGGCTAGGTGCAACCGGCGCAAAGGGCGTCGGTCGGGCCTTGAAGAATGTCGACAAGAGGCTAACCGGCATCGGGCGCACGTCGAAGAAGACGTCTTCGGAGATGCGCCGATCGTTCGCTGGCATGAAGTCTAGCGCCCGCGGCCTCTTTGCCCTGCTCGCCGGTGGCGGAATTGTGGCGGGGACAAAGAAGATCATCTCGTATCAGAAGCGTCTCGGCGAGCTCCAGGGGAAAATGCGCGCTTCGACCGCGGACATGGTGAAGCTAGACAATGAGATCCGGGCCGTTTCGACGTCGCTCAACCTGAACAAGGATGCCGGGCTCGAGGCAATCGAGGTTTACCAGGATCTCGGCGGCCACACTGAAGCCGCCATGCGGACCTTCGCCGAAATGTCTCGCATCGCCAAGGCGACCGGCGCCGAGCAGAAGAACCTGGCCCAGGTTCAGGGCCGCTTGTTCGAGCAGGGATTTACTGGGGCCGAAACGATCAAGGCGCTCCGGATCCTCTCCGAGCAGGCCGACGCCGGAACCATCGCCATGAACGGCCTCGACAAAGAGATCGGCGCGCTGGTCGGCACGGCCTCGAAGATGGGTAAGGCATTCGAGGGCGTTGAGGGCGTGGCCAAGGTCGGCCGCCTGGTTCAACTCGCCGGCGGGTTCGCGAAGGGGCCAGAGGATGCGCGAACCGCCGTGCTCGCTCTGTTTCGTGACCTCAGCAAATCAGCGGCGAAGCTCGGCAAGGGCAAGGACAAGATCAACGTCTTTGACGAGACGGGCATGCGCGACACCGAGACCCTGATGGCGCAGATTCTGAAGCGCACAAAGGGCAAGGTCGAAGGCAAGAACGGGCTCTCGAGCATCTTCACCGAGGAAAGCCAGAAGCTAGCCCTGGCGTTCAAGGGCGCCTTTGACTTCGATACTGGCAAGTTCAAGGCCGGTAGCTCTATCGGTCGCACGAGAAAGGCGACCGGGACGCGCGCCGGCACAGAGAGGCAACTCGCGCTGGTCCGCGGCGGCATCAGCAAAGAGGCCGAAGATCTTGAAGGCGCGCTGCGAAAGCTCGGCAATGCGGTCGACGTTGCCGCTACCGACATCTTCAAGCGCATCGTGAAGAGCCCCGCCGCTGCTTCAGGTCTTGCCGTCGCTGGAATCGCTGCAGCGAAGATCGGGCCGAAGATCTTGGGTGGCCTGCTGGGCTTCATCACGAAGGCGCGGGGGGGCGCTGGCGCCGCGCCGGGCGTTGGTGGCGCTGGCGGCGTGACACCCGTCTTCGTGGTCAACCTCCCCGGGGCGAACGCATTCCAGGCCGCCGGCTTCGGCCTCGGTCCAGGCGGAGCGGGCGCTGGCGGCGCTGGAGCAAAGAAGGGCTTCGGCGGGCTGCTGACCGCGACAAGCAAGACCGGCAAGGCGCTGCAGGCAACCGGCATCATCGGCATGTTTGCCGGTGTCGCGACGGCTGGATTCCAGTTCGGCTCGATGCTCGACAACCTTCTAGGGCTCTCCGACAAGGTCTCTGATGCGCTCGTAGGGTTCAACAAGCGGGCCGCAGACGAGCGGGTGAAGAAGTTCACCAAGCAGATCGGAGAGGGCGCAGTGGTCAGCCAGGCGCGCGAGCTCGCCCAGCTCGCGAAGTCCGGGGTCAAGACCGTGGAGACGCGCGGCGGCGAGAAGGTGGCCCTGAACGAAGAGAACATCAGGAAGATCCTCGCCACCCAGGGCGCCGCGCAAGGGCTCTCGCCTGAAGCCATGAAGGCGCTCGGCGGCGCGATCACCGACGCTCTCAAGGGCGCCATCGTGATCAAGCCCGCCGGCGGCGTGGACAAAGTAGAGGTGGAGATCGGAAGGGGGCCCGCAAGATGAGTGAATGGGCAAACCTGGTTCCCGTGATCTTCGGCGGCGTGCAGTTCCACGTCCAGTCGACCGACGACACCTTCGACAAGCGACGATGGGGCCGCTACCCGATCCCGTATCGCGATGGCGAAGAGTTCGAAGACCTCGGCCGCGAGGCCCGCAGCACGCGCGTTTCTGCCATCTTCATCGGAGACGGCTACCTCGGCCGCCTAGACGCGCTTCGGAACGTCGTCGCCAACGGTGAGGCCGAAAGCTTCACGCATCCGCTGCTTGGCACCTGGACCGCCAGGGCGTCGATCGATTCCGTTCGGCACGAGCACAGCGCGCGGGACATGGCCACGGTAGAGCTCGAGATCGTCGAGGACGGGCTAGACGCGGAGCCCGGGAAGATCCAAACAGTAACAACGCTCAAGAACGATCTGACATCGCTCACCGAAGACGTCGAGGCTGCAATAGCAGCGCTGCCCGACGCGCCGAATTCAACCGCTGTCGAAGATGCAGCAGACGACGCAAACGCCGCGGCGCTCGACATGGTCGCCAACGTCGAGGACGACAGCGGCACGGCCGACGTCTTTGCCGATCGCGTGCGCCAGAAGTCCAGTGACGCGATCGTGGTCGCGCGCCAGAATCACGACGACGTCGAAGCGTACGATCTGACCCGGTCGCTGAGTCTGATCGCATCCGGCGCCAAGCTCCTAGCCGAGTCCGTGTTGAGCGACAAGCCGCCGCTTCGAAGCCACGAGGTTGTCGGCGATCTCTCCGTCGCCATGCTTGCGCATATCCTCTATGGGGATTTCTCCAGGGCCGACGAGATCCTCGATATGAACGACGTCGAGGATCCGAACCTGATCCCCACCGGAACCGTGCTCCGGGTCTTCACCGAATAGATGGCACGCCCGCGATCAGTCTTGGATGTTCGCCTGTTGCTCGATGACGTCGAGTTCCTGGGCTGGCAATCGTGGACGATCGCCAACGACGTCACGCAATGGGCTGACGCATGGAGCCTCGAATCTCCGAACCGGCGCGGCGCGCTGGCCGGCAAGATAGCTCCGGGCCAGGTCGCCGAGGTCATCATTGACGGCGTGACCGTCTCGCGCGGCTTCGTTGACGACGTCGACATTGACGGAGATGCCAACGGTAACTCGATCGCCGTCACAGGGCGCGACGGCTTCGGCCCCAGCGCCGACGTTTCGGCCGACCCGGGAACCGTCGGGCCCATGACCTTGAAGACGCTCGCCGAACGCCTGATCGGCGACTGGGTCGAAACGTGGAACGTGGCCGACAACATCGCGCTGGCGATCCACCAGTCGATCGAGATCGAGCCCGGCGACACGCAAGCCGAAGTAGTTCAGCGCATCGCCGAAAAAGATGGCCTCCTGATCTGGCATCGCAGCGACGGGACCGGACTCATAGCCCGACCCAACTACACCCAGGAACCGCTGCACAAGATCCGGCGCTTCGTGTCCGGCCCGAGGACCAGCGAGAACAACGTGATCTCGGGCGGAAGCCGGGAGTCATGGCGCGGGCGCTACAACTCGACGAAGGTCGCCGGGTCCGGAGCCAACGACAAAACCAACTTCGGCAAGTCGTCTCACCGCAAGTCGACCGTGATCGATGCCGAGGTTGACGATCGCCGAAAGCTGATCGTCACCGACGGGGATTTGCGAACCATCGCCCAGGCAAAGCAGCGCGCCGAGGATCTGGTTTCCCGCCAGGCGATGGACGGGCTAACGATGGAGTACACGGTGGGAGGCCACTACGGAACGCCGTTCAAGGACACCGCGCCCCCTGTGCTGTACGATGTTGACCAGCGCGTCGACGTGATCGACGAAGTCACGGGCATTGAGGGAGTTTTCTGGATGAGGTCTCGCAAGTTCAGCGAAGGAAGCGAAGGCGCGCGATCGGTCCTGACCCTGCATCCAAACGGGTGGCTGGGGTGAGCCTGATTCGGGAAATCAACAAGCGCGTCGACGCAGCGATCGGCCGCCTCTCTCGCTCCATTGTTCGCCGCGCGCTGCTCGCATCGGGTGTCGACGCCACCTATTCGGCACAGCTCGAGGGCGACGCCGGCGACGTGAAGAACCGTCACGAGTTTTGGCAACACTTCGGTTTCACGTCCAGGCCGCCCGCCGGCGGCGAGGCCGCCATGGTCGCCTTTGGCGCTGGCGAGGGCGCGGTGGTCGTCGCAGAGAATGACCGCGCGCACCGGCCCGAAACGCTCGCCTCGGGCGATGCCATGCTGTACGCGAAGAAGGACGGGAGCGATCAGGCTAGCGTGCATGCGAAGGCCGCCGGCAACGTAGACCTGAACGCGCCCAAGACGGATGCAACGGTCAACGTTGGAGGCGATGCAGAGTTTCTCCTGCTGGGCGAGACGGTCAAGGCCAATATGAACACCTTCGCCGAAGCCGTCGAAGCCATCACGCCCGGCAACGAAGCCGCAAACGCCATCGCGCTCGGCGTGATCAAGGACGCAGCCTCGGCGCTGGACACG
>Ga0114923_10000738_pt1 | contig 24025 bp, 14 predicted proteins | sample SumtaG_FD_89578 | JGI IMG/M metagenome (GOLD analysis project Ga0114923, IMG submission 89578) | Deep subsurface microbial communities from Indian Ocean to uncover new lineages of life (NeLLi) - Sumatra_00157 metaG | ecosystem: Environmental > Aquatic > Marine > Oceanic > Sediment | place: near...
ACTAAAACATTTAGTGAACCGTAACACTTTGTCTGATGAGGTTTTATGAGCGAATGTCCAATGTTGAGACGTGACCCCGGTCATGACCCCGGTCACAATCGCTCGGATATTCGTAATATCAGCGGAAGGGAAGTCATGCATGCCAGGGAACTGACGCAAATTGCAGTATAATTTGACTATGAAAAGGGTGAAGGACTAATTTTTTTTATAATGGATAACTTAAAAACCGGCTCGGTTTTTTAAGGGTCTTTGAAATTCCAATAAATTTAGAGGTGCCAAAAGAAGATGTTATGAAGATGGAACATAGCCGCCGACAGGTGTTTAAAAATTGCCCGAAGGGTACCTCTTTCCACCTGCAACCTGAAACCGTCATTTTGCATCTGCCACCATTTCATAAATCGGATAAAATTCTCACAATCCCACCGTTTCCGGTTCCCAGGTTCTCGTGCAGAGAATCGCTGAAAGCTTTTATTAACAGGCTCTTTAAAAGAAATTGTCCAATGTTGAGACTTGACCCCCGTCATAATCATAAAATAAAAATGTTTGCTCCTTTGCGCGCCCCCTTTTTTCTGAACAACGCCCGCTCAACTTTGGGAGAGTGCTGCTCATCTTTGAGCGAAAGGCCCCGAATGTTTGCGGCCGATATAAGTAGCTTTATTGGTAGTTGTCGCAATTTTCCAGGAAGAAGATGATGACCTGCTGATGGTGTGGTGTAAACCTTTTTTTTTATCGCTGTCAATACTTCAAGCTTTTCAAAACCTGGCGTCAAAAACTGTTTACATACGTTACTATTTAACATTAATCCTCCGGCAATAACATAGATACATATGGTAATATAAAAATTGGAATTTGTCAACTATTTTTTTATTTTTTTGAATTTTTCTATTTCTCTTTGAATATCCTATTTTTGGATTTGAGAAATGAAAATCAGATGATAGAAGTTTATATGGTGAAAATCATTGTCCATTCAACCTCTACTTAATATTATAGCCGCACACGGGTTGGGAAAAATAAAAAAGCGGTGCGTTGAAATGTTTAAATGTTGCCGTAAAATTAAAAAAGGAAAAAAGGAAAAAAAAGAGGAAAAAAGGGGACAAAAATGGTACACCCCTTAGAAATTATTTGTAAATAGGGTCGGTCGTTAAAAGAAAAACCAAAGAAACTTGGACAACCGCTGGATAAAGGGTTATAATTATAATAAGGCAGAAATGAGAAAAAAAGAAGATTTGATCAAGGCGTTTGGTAAGCGGGTCAAAACGGTTCGAGAGCATTTGCGTTTTAAGCAGAAGGATTTTGCCCGGTCGATAGGCATGGCCGGTAGTTATTTATCAGAGATAAAGTGCTGCAACTGTCAGGAGACCCAGGGGCGGGTAATTTACATCATTTTCTTTTGTGCGCCGGTTCCTTTTACTGCGCCAAAAAATCCCAGTGTTTTCTTCCAGGGATATTTGTTGCCGTACATGGACACTTTCGAGGTAAGTTTTCCTTGCATATTCAATCCCATGGCCTGTCTCCACAGGTTTGCCGGGGAGTTGCGGTCAAAATCCGCCCGTTCGCTGTAGCGGGCACCCAAAAAACCTTCAAGATACGCTTTGTCTATTGACAGGGACCTGGGTATTTGGTTCTTGTTCCCTGAAACACTGGCAAACTCAAGGTCTTCAAACTCATCTGCATAAATCAGTTCTTTTGTGTTGCTCTCCGGGCTGTATTCAAGATCACCCCCTTTGTTTACAAAGAAAATATTGTGATCCAGTTTAAGCCATTCATCTCTATTAAAACGGCTGTGATCAACGCCGGCCATTATATTTCCACCGATAAGGTTATGGTGAATATCATAGGAGAGTTTGGTCATAACCCTGCATCCGTAGCCCATATCATTAAAATTCTTTGTCCTGCTCCATGAAAAGAGAATGGTGTTGTAGGCGATTTCCACATGTCCGCCTTTGGCAATGGGCCCGCGGGGTCCTTTTTTCCCGCCGGTACCGAAAATTTCTATCGCAGCCATCCGGTTGACGACAAACACATTATTTAAAACTTTAAAGGTTCCTTTTTTATGCCCACCCTGGATGGCGAATTTGGCACCGTTTACAAATGCACAGTTTTTTACGGTGATATCTCCTCCCTTGGGATTGGTTTCAAAGAAGATGCATTGTTCGGTTACCGTTGCATTATCGTTTTTTGCCGTGTTTTTTGCCGGGGGAAGCAAAAGCATGCCGGTTTCACAGCCAGCAGGTTTACCTTTGGTATCGTGATATGAATTCCTTTCGCCCATATCAAAAACAATACCGTCTACAACAATCCCGGTGGTGTTATTTACTTTCCTGGTGAATTTAAGAAACGCTTTCCTGCTTGATTTGGCACTTTTATTGTCCGGCTGGAAAACCGTGGGGTGTGTAACGATGTCTCTTTGGGAAAAACCCGGGGAGAAACTCCCGTATATTTTAACGGCTTTATCACTGATGATATACCCGCATTTTCGCACACCGGCATAATGCCCGCCTTCGACCGCAATTACATCTCCATCGTTGGCTTTTTTGATTGCTTTGGCAATATTCTTCAGGGGGCTCTCTTTTGTCCCCTCATTTTTGTTATTACCGGTGCTTATCGATACATACCACACTCTTCCCTGGGGCGGTTTGAGTATTTCGCCCGCGGTTTCTGCGTTTAGCAGTGTTGTCACGGACAAACCCGTAAAAAAAAGCATAATAACAATTGTTATACCTATTAATTTTCCCAGCTTCATTTTATGACCTCCTTCTTTTAATAGAGTTAGATTTTATCAGAAATACATTGGTATTTCAAATAGACAACCAGCTATTTTTTTGAACTGGTGCCGGTATCCTTTACAAAAACCGGTAGATACAAGATCGCAGTGGTTCCTTTTCCCTTTTCGGATTCCACGGTGATATGGCCTTCATGTTTTTTGATAATGGAGTAACAGATGGTAAGCCCCAAACCCATCCCTTCTTGATTCATTTTATCTTTTGTTGAAAAATAAGGATCAAAAATTTTCCTTATATTTTTCCGGGGGATGCCGATTCCATTGTCTTGAATTAAAATTTTCACATATCTCTTTCCCTGCTGCAGTAGAAACCGGCTGGTGTCTTTTATCACGCTTTCCTCATGGTCCCGGTCATCTTCTTCGTCAATCACTATCGCATTTTCAGCCCGCAGGGAAATTGTCCCTTTCCCGCCTTCAGGCACTGCTTCCACAGCATTGAAAAACAGGTTTTGCAAAACATAGGTGAGCTGTTCCTCGTCACCGTAAATGGGCATAAGGAAACCAGGTAAGTCAATGTCATAGGAAACATTCGCATCCGCCCCCGGCAGCCCGGCGTCCTTCATGTTCTTTAACAAATTAGCCAATATTACTTTCTCCCGTATCAGCCACCCGCCCCGGGAAAAGGTGACGAATTTCCCGGCCAGATCAGCCGCTTTTAATGACGCTTTCTCTGATTTAACCAGGAATTTGTAAGCCTTTTCCTGGGGAGAGATTTTTTTCAGTGCCAGCGATATATTTCCCATGATGACGGAAAGCAGGTTATTGAAATCGTGGGCAATTCCCCCGGCCAGGATTCCGATAGAATCCAATTTTTTACTTTGATAGATTTCTTCCAGCAGTCGTTTACGCTCTGAAATATCTTTGGCTACGCAAACAATCCCCCCGGCGGCACCTGTTTCATCCGTTAATACGGAACTTGAAAAGAGCACGGGAATCTCTTTCCCCTTTTTTGTTTTAAAAACCAGGTCTTTATTCTTGAAATTTTTCCCAGCCATTTTTAATTCTTCTTTTGCAAAAAGGATGCCCACCGGTGCCCCTTTTAGTTCATCTTCTTTATAGCCCAACAAATCCAAAGTGGCTTCATTTACAGTGACAATATTTCCTTCCAGGTTTAAAAGAATTAAGCAATCATGCATCGTAGAGATAATATTGTCGGCTGCCATAGCTGGAGTGATGGTTAAAAATCTGTATTTTACCATTGCATAGATAGCCCCGGATGCCCAGATAAGAACAATAAAATCGGCGATATTGGGTATGACGTGAATATTCAATAATGGCAGGATTATATCGGTAGAAGCACCCAGGATAAACGTAATCATAGAGGTAATAAAAATGATCGCTGCCTGCTTTTTTAAAATAGTTTCCCGGGTAGTTCTCATAAAATTGATATTTATATAAAACCCCATTCCCATAAAGACAAAAAAATAAAGCGCGAAAAGATAGGACCAGGTTGATTGGGAATAGAGAGGTTTCCACCCGTACCACTCTTTAATAAAATCATTGATTAATAGATTTGCCCACTGTAAATAAATAAAGACCAGGGGTATCCCGATAAGAAGCAGGTAGAACCATGCTTTTTTTAATATCTTGTTCCTTTGGGAAAAAGCAAGCATGAACCAGAGGAAAAAACTGCCAAAATTGGCCCAGGCAAAGGAACTGAAACTGATAAAAAACCTGGCGATCGTTTTTGTGGTATAAGGATTGTGAACGAAAATCAACGAAAAGCTCCAGATACCGAAAAAAAGAAAAAAAACAGCACAGATGCGGTTCAATAAAGCTTTTGGATTTTTTATAAATATAAATACCGCCAGGAAGAAATATGCGATAGAGTTAAAAAAATGTAAAAAAGGAAAGACACTCATGCATTTGATTATATTAAAACCAAAAAAAATTGTCAAATCTAAAAATTCAGAACCTGGCAAGAAAAATCCCTTCGATAAAGGGCAAATTCACAACCGGCCGACGGGAATTTCTAACCTTGTTATTCGTAAGCAACAACCCTGATTATACCTATGGTGCCTCCGTTGTCATCTGTGGTGCAGGTGTCATTGACTGAGATTAACTTTTGGATATTGTTATCCTCGATAAATTTATTGACTCGTTCATCCAGCTCTTTGAGCTCTTTCATTGTATGAAGAATCCTTAACTCGGACGTAAACGTTTTAATTTTCACCATAATTGTTTCCTCCTTTCTTAAAAAAAATACTGGTATTACTCGCGCTAATATACCAGATTACCGGACACCTGTCAAGACCGCGGCTCTGCTGCAATATGCTCAAACCATTTGTCCACACTCAAAAAATGGGAAATACATCGCACATCATTTGATGTGTTTTTGCTTTACCTCCTTCTCCGGCAGGGCAGCCGTTAAGCATAATGTAATCAGTGTAATCAGTGTAATCAGTGGATTTCTTTTTTTTAGTTGACTTTTATTTTTTTCTGATTTAGAATTTAGTCGTAGTCTTTTAGGCTACACATTGTTGAGGCGTTTTTTTAAGAAACACAATGAAAGATGATGAAATAACAAGAGACGAGCAGCTAACTTCTTCGGATGAATTTAAAGCAATTTTTGACAATGTCAGGGATGGCATCGTTTTACTCACGTTAACAGGAAGGGTTCTCAAAGTGAATCAGAGAATAATAGAAGTTGGGGGCTACAGCGAAGATGAGATTGTCGGCAGGCGATTTACCCAATTGAAGTTATTTCCTCTCAAAAGCAGGGTGCAAATGGCTGCCCGGTTTAGTAAAGAATTGATGGGCGTTAAAACACCTCCCCTTGAAGTTGAAGCTTATTCCAAAGCCGGCGAAAAAATCGATGTCGAGATTCACGGCTCCATTTTTAAGATAAAAGGGAAAGGCAAAGTAAGTGTGGCAATATTGCGAGATATTTCCGAACGTAAAAAGCTGGAAGAAAAACTAAAAAAATATTCCACTTCCCTTGAACAAGAAGTAAAAGAGCGTACGGATGAATTGAGTATTGCCAATAAAAAACTACATCAACAAATAAGTGAACACAAACGGGTTGCGGAAGACCTAAAAAATTCCGAAGAACAACAAAAAACACTATTTGAATTTGCGCCTGATGGATATTATATAAGTGATTTAAAAGGAAATTTCGTTGACGGTAATAAAGCAGCGGAAGAAATAACAGGCTATAAAAGGAAAGACAATGGTGTTGGGTATAGCCCGCGATATTACTGCGCGGAAAAAGCAAGAAAATGAATTGGAGAAATACCGTTCAGATCTTGAAGAAATGGTACAAAACCGTACCGCCGAGTTATCGATAGCTAATGAACAGCTTAGGGGCGAAATTACCCGGCGGATAGGTATCGAGGAAGAACTGCGAAAATCCGAAGAAAAGTATCGTTTAATAGCTGAAGGTACAAGGGACTTAATTGCAATAACGACGTTTAGCCACAAACCTGTTTACATCTATGTCAGCCCTTCACACAAGACCGTTATGGGATATGAGCCCGAAGACCTGGTTGGTAAATCCGGTCTTAAATTTATCCATCCCAATGATAAAAAAAAATTGTTCCCCCTATTAAAAAGATATGTCGAAGCAAAGGGTAAAAAAATTCTCACTGGAAAAGATATAGAGATTACAGAAACGCTTGAATTTCGTACCAGGGATAAATCAGGAAACTGGCATGACCTCGAAAGTACTGCGAACCTGGTTGGGAAACATATACTCTTTATTTCAAGAGACATTACGGAACGAAAGCAGGAGGAAAAGGAAAAACGAAAGTTAGTGGAAAAACTTGTCCTATCTGAAAAAATGGAAGTAATCGGTCGTCTTGCCGGGGGCGTTGCCCATGACCTGAATAATATTTTAAGTGCTATAGTGGGTTACCCTGATTTATTATTGACGAAACTACCGGGAAATAGCCCCTTGCGAAAGACAATTCTTTCAATAAAACAAGCGGGGTTAAAGGCCTCAACCCTGGTTGAAGACCTATTAACCTTGACCAGGCGAGGGGTACGTGTGAATGAGGTGTTAAATTTAAATGATACAATAAGCGATTATTTACAATCCCCGGAGTATAAAAAGTTGGAAGCCGCTTATCCCAATATAAAAATTACAGCCAATCTCGATAACGATTTATTAAATATTAAGGGGTCTCCTATCCACTTAAGCAAAACAATAATGAACCTGGTAGCCAATGCCGCAGAAGCGATACCCTTAAAAGGTTCGATTAAACTATCCACCACAAACCGTTATATTAACAAACCGGTTAAAGATTTTAATAAAAATATAAAAAAAGGTAATTATGTGGTCTTAAGTGTTTCTGACAATGGTATTGGGATGGACCCCGAATGCCTTAATAAAATATTTGAACCTTTTTATACAAAAAAAGTGATGGGGCAGAGTGGAACAGGCCTGGGTTTGACAGTTGTCTGGTGGACGATGAATGATCACAACGGGCACATCGATGTAAAAAGCAAGGAGGGGAAAGGCACAACCTTTGAACTTTACTTTCCTGCCACCAGGAGAAAGATTCCTGTCAAAAAGGAGACATCCTCAACACTCAAAATAGAAAAAATAGAAGGAAAAGGTGAAAAGATATTGGTCGTTGACGATAAAGAGGAACAAAGAGAACTGGCATCAATGATGTTAACCAAATTAGGATACTCTGTCGATGCTGTTATAAGCGGTGAGAAAGCAATTGAATACATGAATAACAACCCGGTGGATTTGTTAATACTGGATATGATTATGGCCCCCGGCATCGACGGTCTTGATACGTACAAGGAGATTCTTAAAAAACATCCGGGGACAAAAGCAATCATCGTCAGCGGCTTTACTGAAACGGAAAGTGTCAGGGAAGCGCAGCAGTTAGGGGCAGGAGCTTATGTTAAAAAACCCTATACATTGAATGAAATAGGAGAGGCAGTAAGAAATGAATTAGATAAATAAGGAGAAAGACAATGGACAAGAAAACAAAATATAATTTTTGTTTCCTTGCAATTTCTTTTCGGATATGGTACTAACATATCGAAAATAATACGGAGGAAACGAAAAATGAAACAAAAAACGTTACTTTTCTTAATTATGGTTTTGTGTGTTTTTATGTTTTTTTCTGAAGAAGTAATCCCCCAGAAGAAAATCATAAAAAAGCTTCCTGATCTGAAGGTCAAATTTACTGCTCCCAGGACAATCACAGCAGGGACCGATATCGGCTCCAAAATTAAATTAAAAGTATGGAACCAGGGAAATGCTCCCGCAGCTGGTACAGACACTGCCCGTAACAACGGCTACATGGTGGACCTTGTACTATCAACAGACACTAGAATGCCCGCTGGCATGGCCACCTATTCACCCAATTTCCATGAGGATGTATTACTTAAAGGTGGCCGTATCAGCAATACCAAAACCCTGAGACCGCGCCAGGCCCGGACCTACCCGGTGGGAGCCGGAATCCCCGCCGATGCCCCGAAGGGAAAATGCTACCTTTGCGCCAAAGTTGATTCCAACAACAAAATCCGTGAATCAAATGAAAGAAACAATGTTTTCTGCCAACTTGTTTACATCAAAGGAAAAGGCGGCGGTGGAAAAGATAATTGCAAAATCAGATACCCATTCCCCCGGATTAAGTTTGATCATCGGGACACCCAGGGTAGAGTTTATATCCCGGTTATTAACTGGAAATCCTATTCAAACGCGATGTTCAGGAAGGCCCCCGATCTACCGCCGTGCGGAAAAAACACCAATTCTGCCCGCACCTGGGTGGATATCTACGACGGCAAAACCAACAAGAGAATCTACGGTTTCTGTGCCTTTGACTCCAAAGATGATCTAAAGAAAATCTGGTTCATGTCGAAAGCCAGGAGCGGCCGGGTATATATCATCATGAAGGACAGGGCGTGCAAGAGAAAATATAGGTCCAATACCATTTCATGGCCCCGCTAAGGGTAAATAAAAGGTAACTCCCCTTCCTACGGGAGAAGTGTCCCTTTCAAAGGGGCATTCCTCCCTTTCTAAGTGAAGAAGATAAGAGGGTAAGAATAAAGGGAAAACGTCGAATTAGATAAAATTAACAACCTTTTCTCATTTTATTGTTTTTTCCTTATAATCGGAAATATTCTTTTCTTTCTCATCAAATCCCACACCGATTAATTGAATCGATTTACCGGAAGACAAATATTTTTCATGGTATTTCCTCTCCTCTATCTGGGAGAGCGCCTCATCCGAGGTTCCCATTTTGAATTCCAGGATATATATATGGCTTTCGGTTTCTATTACCGCATCGATTCGCCCTTTATTGGTGTGAACTTCTACCTCAATATATACCCCCAGCAGCTTAAGTACCAGGTATATAACGGTATGGTAATAGGCTTCTCTATTTTCTATGAATATGTGCGAGGGGATAGAGGCAAATAATGATTTTATAATAATAAAAAAATTCTCCAGGTCGTCTTTCCCGGCAGCTTCCACCAGGTCCAATATTTTACTGCCCACGATTCCTGTTTCTTCAGTGGTATAACTGGCCAGGAAATGCTTTAAAAAAGATTCTTTCACCTCTTCATTGGGATAAGATAGTACATATTTGGATTTTATCCCCACCGGTATTATATCTTTTATGGTTAAATACCCGGTTTGAAATAACATGGAAAGAACCTCGAGATTTTCAATATCGTAACTCTCAAAGATTGCTTCATCCACTTCTTCTCTTTCCAATGCCGTGATATCCTTTTTTCTTTTTTTCATGTGGTTGATGAGAAACGTAGGGGTGGCCGAGGCAAACCAATAATTACTAAAGCGGTTTTTAGAGAAAAAGTTTAAAATCGAGTGAGGATTGTATAAAAAATGGCTCCCATCCCATGAGTATCCATTATACCACTGTTTGACATTTTCCAAGAAAACGTTTTTGGACATTTTCATTTTTTGGCTCAACCAGTCGATGCGGTCGTCAAAATATTTCAGCAGTTCGTCCTGGGTTAAGCCCAGGAGTGTGGAAAAATTATCATCGATGGTAATATCGTATAAATTATTCAAATCAGAGAAAATAGACACGCGGGAAAACTTTGAAACCCCGGTAACAAAAACAAAACGAATGTATTCATCCGCACTTTTTAGAACCGAATAGAATTTTTTCAACACCTTCCTGTTAGCCAGGGCAATTTCTTTTTCCTCTGTCTCTATAAAATCGATAATGGGTTTATCGTATTCATCCACCAGGATAACGGCCTTGTTCTTTTGGGAAGTTTTAATAATAAGTTCTTTAAACCGTTTGTCATATCCTTTTTCTTTTAGTTCTATACCCTGCTGGGCTGCATTTTGATCAATGAGATATTCCAGCGTATCGATCAATTCACTTTGGGTTTCATATTTTAATCCCAAAAAATCAATATCAATCACCGGGAATACTTCCCATTGGATTTTGTCGTATATCCACAAGCCTTTAAACAGTTCTTTATTCCCGGAAAAAATTTCTTTTAAAGTGGAAACCAGGAGGGTTTTTCCAAACCTGCGGGGACGGGAAAGAAAATAGTATTTCCCTCCCCGGGCGAAGAGGTTGTTAATTTCTTTTGTTTTATCGACATAGAGATAATCTTGCGTCATTAGATCGCTGAAAGTCTGGATACTAATGGGTAAATTTTTCATGGATATATTATAGTATTAAATACATTTTTTAGCAATGAAAGGAAGAAATTAGCCGCAGAGTTCAAGCGGTGATTTTCCGGGACAGGCGAATTTTCTATAAAAAAAATGGTTAAATGGGTTGAAATTATTTTCAATTACTTTATAATGATAAATAGTGACAGGGTTAAATATGACTGACAAAGCAGAAAATATAAAAAATATCATCAGGAACGAATACACGTTCCTTAAGGATAACTTCGGAATTAAAAGAATCGGGTTGTTTGGTTCCTTTGCCAATGATACGGCTAAAGAAACCAGCGATATCGACCTGGTAGTGGAATTCGATAACCCCATCGGCTTTAAATTTATGACATTGGCCGAGTACCTGGAAAACAAATTGGGACGAAAAGTCGATTTACTCACACCGGACGGGATAGAAAATATCCGGGTCAAACACCTGGCGGAAAGCATAAAAAAGAGTATTGTCTATGTCTGAAAGAGGAAATATAGAATATATATCAGATATCCTGGAGGCAGCAAAAAGAATTCAAGATTACATCTCCGGTATGGATTATCAGACTTTTCTAGCGGATTTGAAAACCAGGGATGCTGTAATAAGAAACCTTGAAGTGATTGGCGAAGCCTCCAAAAACATTAATGATGATTTCAGAAACCAAAACCCGGAAGTCCAATGGAAAGAGATGGCCGGCATGAGGGATAAGTTAATTCACCATTATTTCGGGATTAATTTCGAGGTTGTATGGACAATTATCAAAACTGAATTACCTGTGGTAGATAAAAAGCTCAATAGAATATTAGCTAGAATCGCCTCTGAATCAGAAACTGAGGGATCGAAAAAGGAACCAGGCCGGTAAATCTTATAAAAAATGCCAATATCCCCACGCCAATGTGTTCCGCAAGCTTTTCCCGGATGAAGCAAAAGAATCCTGCAATTGGATGAAAAATAGGTGGAAATGAACACCTGTTTTTACCCAAATTTGGGTTGAGATTATAATGATATCACTTGCTCTCTAATTATAAAAGCATTTGAACTACCGAGATCAATCATTTTGTCCAGCAGGAAGATTAAACTCTGGCAAATCTCTCTGTTTGTTTTGATGACTTTTAAATGCTTATAGTAAAGCCTTTGAACCAGTTTTTCACAGTAAAACAGGGTTTCTTCATGATTTAATATTTCCAGGGGGCTTTGAATTTTTCCCAGGGTACTTTTTAGCCAAACGATTCCATCCGGCAGCAATGTCTTCGTTCCGATACCAGATAATAGCCTAACAACTGCATCGATGTTTAGGTACCCAAGGTCAGTGATTAACCTTTTGAAATAATTCTTTTTATTTTCCATGGGGAGCCAATGTTCGACATCTGATCGCCTCCAGGGTATTGATAGGAATAGATATGAAATATAAATCTGTTTATTGCTTTCCTTTATTTTTCTCTCCAAAACCTCCCATAAAGGCCAGAATTTTTTTGCTTCTGTTCCTAAAGCATCCGCTTCTACGATCAATTGTTCAATAATTCTTTTCACAAAATTAAAGGCATCTTCTTTGATTCCTGAGACTTCTGAGGAGTAAATCTTGTCTAAAATTTCTCCAAAAAATTTTGTGGAAAATTCTTTGGGCTGAGAAAGAAGGAACTTTGATAGATAATCATCAAATATATTTGAAAGCGAATAGTCGTTCCCCCTAACTGAATACCATCCGTCTTCTTTTTTGTTCATCACAGAAAACAAAAGCTCAAAAACTAATCTAATATATTCTTGGTGAGAAGTATTATGTGTCTCAAATGGTAAAATCAAAGAGGCAAAAACCAAAAAACGACGAGAGGAAGTTTCAACAGATATATCGCTAATATCCGACTTGATATTGTTTTCAATTACCGAATTCATTAAATGTTCTTCTTTTTCAAAGAATTTCTGAAGAAATTCTTCTTGCTCTTCTTGGGGAAGTTGATGATATATTTTCTTTTTATAAAGTTTAGAATATTCTACCATCCCGGCAAAGCATGCATTGGCAAATTCCGGATCAGTTTTCCATAGATTTTCTCTAATGCTCTCATATGGATACTCAATTTCATGGAGGTTCAGATGTAATAAACTTAAAAAAATAATTTCCTTTGTGCGTATTCTTAACTCTTTGCCTATATCAAGATAAAGAATTAAAGGAACTGTATCAATGGCTGGTTTAAAATGCATCGTCGCATATGACATAAACTCATTTCTGATGGTTTTTACAATTCTATCTTCTAAAACATTTAATATGGTATCAATGCACCATCTCTGCTGGCCAGGGTCAAGTTCTAAATAGTAATCTCTTATCCCTAATGCGGCCAAATAGGTTGGATCGCCAAATGTTCTTGCATCCCTTATTCTATCTTTATCAAGTTCTTTGAAGTACTTGTATACCTTTTGCCATTTTACCGCTGTTTTTTCAGTATTCGGGTCTTTCTCATAAGCTTTACTTCCCCATACAAGCACACCTGCGGGTTCCCTTCTTTTTTTAAACTCTTTCTGACGTTCTTCAATAACGTTTTTTAGATCATCACTAAATATTGGAGTTAATGGGATAGTTTTTTTATCAGGTAATTCCCTAGATTTATCAGTTGTAAAAGTCCTGAAATCCATTCTAGTTAACTGAATTTTCCAATCAATATCTTCGCTTTTGGACTTCTTATTAAATTCATCCAATATTTCGTTAATTTCCTCCCAAAATCCTTCAACCTGGAGCTTTGTGACCAATTGCTCAAGATTTAATTTTCTATGTGGTAATTTATTTGATTTCATTCTCTCTTCTTGCGCAAATGGAAGTTCAATATCATAAATACATAAAGCTAAACTTACAGAATCCGCAGACCAACGCTCTAAATCCCATTCAAAAAATTCTTTTACTCTTATGATTGGAAATGCATTTTTCCCTATTTTCCCCGGATAAGCAATGGCTGCACTCGATAGAACAGCAGTTGTTGCGACTGTTGTGCTCCTTCTTAGGAGAAAATCAAAAGTAAATTCTATTAAACGAGAACTCCAATCTTCATTTATCTTACACAAATCCAAAAGCCATGATTCCAATGATATTAGAATCGATTGCAATAAATCAGGTGTAACTCCATTCGTTCCCCTGTATATTGCCCAGAGGCCCACATTCCCTTTCTGTGTTATAATTTCTCCGTCATTCGTTTTAATTTCAACTTCTACAATACCACTTTTTTTCCCTCTGTCACTTTGAGCATACGCTTCGGTAGAGTGATTTAACACATTAACAATCAATTTAAAAGCAATAACAGGATGATATCTTAACAAAAAATATAGTGGTGTTTTGTATATACCATGAGGAGAAGCTTTGTATTCATATTGATTAACCAATCCAAAATCACTTTCAATTTCCATAAACATATTACCTTCATTTCTTATTGTTCCTTTTGGATTCAGCCACTTCTTTTGAGCGACCTCACTAACTAAATCAGGTAAAACTCTGCACAACTCACGACTCTCAAAACAAGACAATGTGTATCTCAAAACAACCCTGTAAAATCCTTTATTATGAGAGTTTTCGGATTTTTCCTCGTCAAGATTTTGTGCTTTATTGATCAAATTTTTGACATATTCAGGGAAAATAGAGGCAAGCTTAAATAGCAATTGAATCCCTTTGTCAATATCTTTACTTGAAAAAGGCTCGTTATTCCATGTGGAATAGTGTTTTTTTTGGGCTTCATCAATCAAAAATATCAAAACATTTCCTGCCATTTCGGATTCAGGGGGCATTTCCCGTTCAGGTCTTAACTTTTTATTCCATTCACCCACTAAAAGCTGCAAAATAATATTTTTAAAATCCCCAAGTTTCTCGTAGTTTTTCCAGATAAAACGGATTACTATCTCCCAGCCAATCCCCACTGGTTTCAGGTAGATCCAGTCAGATTCTGTTGAAGATGTTAATCTCATTGCTTCTTCATCAGGCTCTTGACACGCAGTTTTCAGTAGATGAATGAATCTTAAAAAGAGATTGAAGTTTTCTTTTTGAAGTATCTCTTCATTCGAATCAAAGAATTTTTGACAGTACTCAGATCTTAATATAGCAATAACAGTTTCATCTTTCCAGTAGTGTTCGATTTCGTCAATTTGTAAAATTTCCAGTATAAAGGAATTTAAATTGTGATCTATGGTGAATAGGGAATCATTAAGCCATAACCTGAAAGCTCGCCTTTTTGCAGGTTCTTTACCGCATTTTCCGAAAAAATCTATTGTACTTTGCTTTTGCTGATAAATCCTCTCAATAAATCTTATCAGCGCAACATCCTCATAAATATCGTGGGCAGGCGAGTACGATTCCCCCAATTTCTCTTCTATCGATATAATATTGTCATGACAAAGTTGTTTGATAATATCTATATGAATGGCTTCGACCCTCACATAAAGTTTCATAGAAGCAGCCCTTTCAACTGCAATCTTTTCAAATGCCTGCCCCCTCTCAAAATTATTTTTAGAGACAACTTCTCTCCAAATTATCTCTCGAAATTCCCTTTCTGTTATGTCTTCTTCCTTTCGAAGGAGTTGGGAATGCAACACAATCAGATTTAAATAGAAAGGCCGTTTCAGAATCTTCCTGATGCCCTGGTTACTTGAAAGATTTTCCAGGAAAGGGAATTGCACCTCCACATCAAATAACTCTTTATCGTTAAGGACTGGTATTTCAAATGAAGCATATTGAGGGAAGTCATAGTGAAAATGGAAAACCAAGTGTTGAAATGAATGGGTTCTACAAGTTATCAAGATTTTGATGTTTTCAAATTTTTTGCATATTCTCAAAAATTCATTCAATGCCTCATGTGTCTGAACCTCAAGAAGTTTTTCCAGGCTGTCAATTAATATTATGATTTGCTGCTTTTGTCCTAAATCCTTAAAAATGTCCCGAACAGAGTTGTTGATTTTCTTAAACGCCGTTTCAAGAGAATCTTTCGCAAAAAAATCAGATTTAAATGCTAATGGGTAATAATTCTCCTTTTTCAATTTCTTCACAATAACCTTTGCCAGAACAGATTTTCCAACCCCTGCGCTGCCATAAATAATGATTAACTTGCAGTCGGAAAATTTTTCCTGGAAATTATCGATAACATCTTTCCTTTCAAGATGTAATTCTTTACCTATTTTATCGTTTATTCCTTCCAGTATTAAGTCTGTTTTTTCTGCCAGTTTTTGAATATCCTTTTGTATTGTTTCATCTCCTGGTAGTGTGCTAAACTTGATGAGGGGGTAATCGTGATCAGATAACAGCTTATTCAAAAATGAAAGATTGCAAACTTTGAAACGTTGGAATGGTTCTTGTAGTTCATAGATAGCCCCAACTAAATACCACTTTTTGTTGAATTGACAAAATAAGCCGCTGCCGGAAAATCCCTTGCAATTGTACAGCGGGTCCTCATAATCAATACATGAAAGCGGCGTATTCGTTGTCACGATATCATTATCGGAATAATTTGCATGTATATTGACCCCCTCAATATTTCCATAAGCCCTGGGATACCCCCTAAAAAGACATTTTCCTGAAGTATACCTCAGCTCTAAACAATCAATTTTGGGAATATCTTTGCATGAAGCAGGGAGGGAATCTTTCCTGACAATTATAATCGAGCAGTCTATATCTTGCTCTTCAGGAAAGAGGATATTTTTTCTTTTCTTTAAACAATATGTTTCAAACCTTTTTTCTGAAGGAACCGGGATAAAAATTTTCGTATTTTTTTTGTCCAGGCTTTTAGAAAAGTCCTTACCCAATAAACAATGTTTGGCAGTAATTATATAGACAAATTCACAATCCTCTGTCTGAACAAGTATTCCTGTTCCCTTTTCTTCCCTGGTTTCAATACGACAGGTAATTCTACTTATTATCTCGATTTCTTCATCTTCAAAGTTATAATTCGATGACGTACCCATTCTCATCTCCTGCCGGGTAGAAGCAATTGAAATTGTATAAAGAAAAATCAGACTCCTTAAAAATGCTTCTTATCTCAGCATTATCGTAGTTAAAAATAAAGTTTATTTTTTGATCGTTTTCCCTTCCGGGATTTTTTAATATCCTGGACAAAGTTTCTTTATGTGGGAAATAATGCCTATTTCTACCATTAGCACTTATTATGTATGAGTTACATTCAACCAGCTCAAATAGACCTGGATTTGTATTGAATTTACTGGCATGGTGTGATAATTTGATTAGATCTACTTTCAATTTATTATTTTTTGAATAGCATCTCTTTTTTAAGGAGTTCTCTATTGTAGAAGGATGGCTGTCAGCTAAAAACAAAATCGACTTATCTTTGTATTCAAACAAAAATGATATGCTAATTTTATTTTCCATACGCGTATCTTCAACAAAGGTTTTCTTTGACAATTCTTCAATGCTGAGGTGGTAATCACTTTGATTTGCTGAAATCAGCTCTTTTTTCAAAATCTGCTCTTCCATACTCCATTTTTTTCTAAAGTATTCTAAGTCGTTAAATTCAGGAGAGAAAATTGTAATTCTCGCGCCGTATAGATTAATGGGTTCTAAATTTTCATGGAAACCCTCTACGTTTAGTTTTCCTATATCAGATAAATAGTCCCTTAAATTAATTCCTTGCGAATAACTGATTTTCCAATCATTATCGGGAATACTAACATCCAGGTTTGCACACCAATTAACCCAATACTCATCAACAATGCCTCTCTTCCCAAATTCTTTGAGGAACCTTAAAGCTCCCCCGATATGATCTTGATCTATATGGGTAATTACAAATATATCAATTTTTTCATTTCTATCAACTATTCTCTCGGCTTCTCGCTTAATAGTTCTTGCATAAGTAGAAGAAAACCCACCATCAATGAAAATGTTGTGCTTTTTTTCATCGTTTCCCAGGAAAGTTATTATAATTGCATCTCCATGTAAAACTTTCAGTACTTTTATTTTCAATTCCATGATAAATTAGCAATCTTTCTTCTTTTGCGTATCTCATGACAATGTATTTCAGATGCCGGTAAATCCAGTGATAGACCTAATGTACGCATCATACCTTCTTAATAATTGATCCCTTTATTCTTTAAATTCTTCATAGACTATTATAATATCAAAGAACCATTTTATCAACTGGGAAACGGGAAACGGGAAAGACGAAAGACAGAACCACTCTGAATAAATGCTTGCCAAAATTTTATAAACTGGGCTTGCACTTTTTATCCATCCTTTTCAAAAATTGTATGGAAAAGATAGCTGTTAGTAATCAATTCTCTTTATCCAATAACCGGGTTCTCTTTTTAAATGCATTACAGCAACAATTTGAATATCACCGTTTAGTTCCTGGTAAATCACTCCATATGGGAATCGACGGGTAAGGCATCGCCGGGTATTTTTTGATAATTTCGTCCAGGCTTTAGGAAATCGCATAATTCGATCAATTGCAGTCTGCACTTCCTCCATAAAAACATAGCCGAGACCACTACCGCACTCATTATAATATTTAATTGCATCCAGAAGTTCTTGCCTGGCGTCAGGGTGGAAAAAATAGTTCATGAAATGAGTATTTTACGTATTTCTTTAAAGACTTCTTCCCCAGGTATGGGTTCTACTTCTCCGTTTTTTATTTGCTGAACCCGTCGTTCCGCTTCTTCTGCCCATAACCGGTCAATTTCTTCCCTGCTGGGAGAATCCAGACTGTGAAGCAGTCTGTCTGCCAGTAAAGCCCTGGCATCAGCAGGAAGAGCCATCGCTTGCGACATAACCTCTTCTTGATTTCCTGTCATAACTGGGCCTCCTTTTTAACTATCCTGCATTTAATTCGCTGCTTTGATTTCATATCTATATATTACAATAAAATCTTGAATTTTTCAAATAATAAAATAAATGAAAGGTTTTTGCGAAGGGCAAGGCCAGTATGTCTAACCTCGACCGGACGGGCATGAAGCCACTACGTCCGATCAATCCCCAGATGACCCCCCGCAGGATGGGCGAATAAGCAACCAAACGAACATACGAACGTTTACACCCATCCTGCTGAATCACCTGCCTCCGGCGGGTCAGAACCTTTTTGTAAAAAGGTTCCGACACCTCCAAAAACTTTTGACTAAGGCCCTTCGGGCCTGCTTTCTTTTAATCTTAGCGTCCCTTCGCGACTTCGTGTCTTCGTGGTAAAAAAAATAAGCGGTGAATATAACCAGACAAATCACCTTCAAATAGAAAGAACTTTATGTTAAAATTGATAGATGAAAAAACAGCATCCGGGTCATTTATCAGAGGAGATCATCAGGAAGATTGAATCCTTCCTGTTATCCCAAAGTGCCGAAAGAAAAGTCAAGGCACAACTAAAGGCCCGGGAACTGCTTCTAGAAGAGAGCAGCGATCAAACAGAACCAGTCCATAAACGGCTCCTTAAACTGCGGGAAATCCTCTCCGCTGCCACCGATATTTTCACCCCTGATGAAGTTCAAAAAATCATCTATTCCTCAGATACCGGCACCCATATGCTGCCGGAAATCTTTAAAAAACATCTTTTAAATATCCGGATGACCGGCATTGTCCGGCCCGGCACCATCGAAGATGCCCGCCTCTTTGTCCAATGGGCCCATGATAACGATGCCCGCTATACCATCCGCGGCGCCGCCACCTGGCCCTTTGGCGGATGCGTCCCCCTAAACGGAGATATAATACTTGATCTTTCCTACCTGGATTTTATGCAACTGATGCCACTGGAAACAGACAGCCAACATGAGATTCTTGTTTTCGGGGCCGGGGTTATCTTCCCGGATGCCCGGGATTACTTGAGAAAACATAACGCTGCGTTACTACAAGAAATTACCAATCCCTACAGCGGTACCATTGCCGGCTGGATCGCCACCGGCGGTTACGGCCTGGGCAGCTATAAATACGGACACGTAAAAGAATCCGTGCAATTACTCCTGGTCATTACACCCAATGGAGAACTAAAACACCTGACCCCGGCAGATGAATCCTTTGAACTCTATTTCGGAAGCGAAGGACAATTGGGAGTAATTGCAGCAGCGGTTCTCAAGGTGCGCAGCGATTCATTTTTTACCCGGCCCTATGCGTTTTCCTTCAGCGATTTAAAGGACGTCCAACAGTTTATCGATTTATTGTACGATTCCGGGATCACACCCACATCGGTGATCTATTTTGATCAACCCTATATCCGGGAGACTTTTTGCATTGAACAAGGTCAGGCGGAGAAACGTTCAAAGGAAGCGCTGGAACGTAATGACCAGAAACGCTCGGCAGAGGCGCGGGAAGATTTAAACGTGATCCGGCAACTGGAAAAAACCGAGCATGTGGTGGTCCTGGAATTCAATGAAGCCCAAGATTACCAGGCGGCCTTGAAAACCCGTCTCTTTGCCGGCGGCAGCATGCAGCGCCGTATTCAGCAATTGATATTTCAACAGTTATCCTCGGTCCTGGCCCACCTGTTATGGAATCATCGCTGCCTGCCGGTACAAATGAAACAAAACGGCCCCTCCATGCTGGTCAGCGAAATGATCCTGCCGGCTTCCGCCTTTGAATCCTATTACAATACCTCAAACCAGATATTGAATCGTTTGCTGGGCATCGATTTAAAAACCGAAGCCCATCTATTGCCCGGCAGGCAATTATTGGTCCAATCGATTTTATTGGCGGATACCCGTACGCTGAGGCACAAGGTCTATTTTGCCCTGGTGCCCTTAATGAACGAAATCGCCCTCTATTTCGGTGCCGGTCTCTATGGCACCGGCATATGGAATTTACCTTTTTTAAAAAGGGAGCCGCCGCCGGCCAGGGAAAAAATCTCGACTTTGAGAGAATTAAAAAGCCAATACGATAAACCCGGCATCATCAATCGCGGCAAGTTTATCAATGCCAGGGGACACAAATGGCTGTATCGCCTGCATTCCCGGCTGACACCTTTTTTTAATCGCTGGATTGTCCGCACCTTTGACAAACGCCAAAAAGGCAGGAAATTTGATATTTCTTATCCCATGGAGAAGTTGTTATGGACTGCCGGTGGATTTATGTTCCCCAAGGTAGTGCCGCCCACATTAAAGGCCAAAGGGAAACAACCCATTGCCGAAATTATTGCCCCTTGTGCCGAATGCGATTGCTGCGAACGGGTTTGTCCCACTTCCGATGTCTTCGGCATGTACGGGATCGCCACCCCGATTACCCGCCGCAAAACAGCCCAGCGGCTGGTTAACGGCCGGGAGATCAACCGGCAGGAAGCCTTGGGTTTCCTGGCCTGTACCCGCTGCGATAACTGCACCCATGTTTGCCCCACGGATATTCCCCTGACCCAATTGTTTGACCTGGTTGAAGAAGACCACCGCTTCCGCCGCGCCCTGGTTATGGAAAAGGAGGAAAAGGAGGATTTCATCGACCGGTTCTGGCAGGTGATGAAAGAGAGTCCCCTTTACCGGGGACATACCTTGGCCGAACAAAAAGAGGACCGGTCTCATTTGCAGCACGGGCTAAAACTTATCTACCCCCGCGGTTTTGAATACGGCACCTTGTTTATCGACCCGGTGACCTGTATTCGCTGCGGTATGTGCGGGCATGAGAACGCTTGCATGTACGGCGCCCGCGAAGGCAAACCCAGGGGAATCCCCCAACTACTGGATGTCAATTGTGCCCTGTGCAATGCCTGCGTCAATGTTTGCCCCCAAAACAAAGCCGCCCAGGAAGAACGCCAATACCTGGATCAATTGATCATCAATGCCACGGACCTGGAAGAAAAACGATACTGGATCAACCGGCAAAACCGTATCCACGATACAACGGTGGTGCACCGTTCCACCCAGTTGACGGAAATGGCGGACCGCTATGTGACCGAAGATATTATCATGGAAATCGACAAGGAGTCGTCTACCGGTCAAATCCCGGTTTCCGGCATGGGCCAGGGGGACCGCCATATGGGTATCGGCTTCGATGCGGAACGGTTTTCTCATTTTCATATCGTGGGGCCGGCCCAAAACCGTCTGCATGAAGGAGACCCGGAAGAAGAACTTTCCATTATCTTGGGCAAGCGGGAAGACTACTGCAAATTCGATCAAAAAGGCAACCTGGTGAACCCGGTCCACCCCACCATCAAATTGATGACCCCCATCCTGTACAATGTGGTGAAACTGGAAAGTAACGGCCGGGTGGAATTGGCATCGATCAAAGTGGCGGAGCAGCAGAAGTCCCTGGCGGTCATCGAGGTGGAACGGCTGATTGAATATTACGACTATTTTATGAAAGAGGGGCAGTACAGTCAACTGCCCGAGGTAATCGTGCCGCGGGTGGACGTTGAGTTGATCGACCGCTTGATCGTCAATCCCAAAGTCCACCGCGAATTTTTAACGGATTTGTGGCGGATGCCGGTATTTGAGGTGGAGTATCATCCCAACATCGGCGGGACGTTGAGTTATGTGCGCCAATCGGCAGCCGTGGCCCGGGGCACGCCCCCCTTGATCAGCGGCTACCTGGAAATTTCCCAATACGATTTGATCGGTCCCCTCAGTCCCACCACGGAAATCAAAGAAAAAGTCGAATACCTCCTGGGGCAGGGCATCGATATCCTGCATATTCACGGGTTACGCAACAAAGATGAGTATTTTGTCACCTCCAATGCAGTCCGGGCACTGCATCACTATTTGATGCGCATCGGCCGGCGGCATGAAGTCAGCATCATTGCTTCCGGCGGCATTCGCCTGGCGTCGGATTCCCAGAAAACCATTCAACGGGGGGCCGAAGGCACCTTGATCGATTTCGCCGCGCTGCTGGCCTTAGACCCCTCCACCTATAAAGCCATCATCGAAAATAAAGCCACTACGGAAAAATTGCTGGGGCTCGAAGTGGACTGGGCTGTGGAACGGTTGAACAACCAGGCCGAATCGCGAAAAGTGCAAATCTTGGAAGTACTAGGCGCTTCCGGGTTTAAAGATATCAAAAAAACCGTGGGCGAAGAAGGCCGGCTGATCGATTTCCACCAACTAGAAAATCGCATCCAGCGCAATATTTTCGAAAATGAAACCTTGATGGAACATTACTCCCGAATAAATGAAGAGATGATCGATGAAGAAACCATTGAAAACGAATCTCTCTCTACTTACCAGGAACTGTTGGAACGAATTGTTCCCATGGAAACGCCGCATGATTTTTACCGTCTGGGTGAAGCCAATCAAACCCTTTATAAGCGGGATTTTGTCTGGCCCGGGGCATTGATCGAGTCCATGGGCAAAATGGCAGCCGGGGATATTTCTATGTTGAATTTCAAGAACATTCAGCCCACCGGTCTGTTGGGCGACGGTTTCGATGTGATGAAAATCCTTTACATCAAAGACCCCATGGACGTCCCGCAATCTTTATTGAATGAAGTGAAGACCGCTTTGCCCCTGGACAAAGGATTGGTGCTTAAAGCCCCCTGGATGTTTGGCGGGAAATCCGTGGGTTCCATTGGCCTGGATTCCTGGAAAGCCCATGTCACTGCCGCACGGCAGTTGGGCATCCAGGTGGATACCGGCGAAGGTGGTTATCCCACTTCTTTCTTCCTGAACTCGAAAGGCGAACCCATTTTTTTTAATGAAAATGAAATAAAGCTCCTGCGCCCCCTATTTGAGAGTGGAAAAACCTACACCATCGAAAAAATGCGCGGGATTCTCAGGGAAAACAATATCACCGAAGCCAGCCATCCCGGTATTTATAAAAAAATAAAACATTACCCTTCCCTGAAACCCTTTCATTTTACGGCGGTGGTGGATAAAGACGATGAACCTTTTGTATCCACGGAGATGAAAACAGGGCTTTTTGGGGTGACCAAAGAAACTATCCGTAAAGCGCGGCGGGTGGTGATCGCCTACAGCCAGGGCGCCAAGATGGGTATCGGCGGACATATCCTAGCCCAAAAAGTAAATAAACTGGTCTCTTACCTGCGGGGCATCGAAGGGATTGAAAAACTAAATATACCGGAGGTGGAAATCCTTTTCCAGCGGCTGCAAAAGATCCTGCAAAAACAGGACCACCCGCTGAAAGAAACGGCTGAAGAAGGTTTGAAAGCGCTGGTGGATGCGCAATCCCTGGAGAAAGTAACGGAAAACTTAAAAGACCAACTCCTGGACATGCAGGAACGGGTGTATGAATTGTATGGGGAAAAGAAAATCGATGAGCTCGATTATGAAAATATCATACGCTCATGTGAGTCTATCATTCATTATTCCTACACCAGTATCATTTCCCCCTTTCCTTTTCATAATTGTTACTCCATCGAGGATGTCAAAGCATTTATTGAAGTGGTGCATATGATCAATCCCGGGGCGGTCATATCCATAAAAGTTTCTCCTTCCATCGATATTGAATTTATTGCCGCCGGGCTGGCGCGTATCAGCCGGGATATTACCGAAGAGATGATCAAAGCAAAATTCGGGGACGCTGGGCCGGGGAAAAACAGCGAAGAGATAACCACTTATGCCCGTGATTACGGGCTGAAACTGGAAATCTGGCTGGACGGGCCGCGGGGGGGGACGGGTGCTTCTCCCAACATCATTAAAGGCCAGATGGGCATGCACATCGAATACGCCATCCCCTTGATTCATTACCGGCTGGTGCAAGATGGTTTACGCAACCAGGTTAAGTTTATGGTTTCCGGTGGTATTCGTACTTATGAGG
>Ga0114923_10000739_pt1 | contig 23991 bp, 27 predicted proteins | sample SumtaG_FD_89578 | JGI IMG/M metagenome (GOLD analysis project Ga0114923, IMG submission 89578) | Deep subsurface microbial communities from Indian Ocean to uncover new lineages of life (NeLLi) - Sumatra_00157 metaG | ecosystem: Environmental > Aquatic > Marine > Oceanic > Sediment | place: near...
TATATTAATTTAAATTTAAGTATATTTTGTGTATATTAATTACAATTTGAGTTAATATCATAAATCTTTATTAAGGCTATCATTTTATTAGCTATGTTTTATGTTTTGTTTAGTATATATGGAAGGGATCTTCCGATTCAAAAAAAAAGAATTCATCATAGGGGAATTCTAAGCTTAAGAAGTTATGTAGTTTTTTAAGAGAGAAAATTCCGCTTTTATAATATGAAAGTTCAATTAAGCTAAGTCCATTATCTTTAGCAAATAAGGCTTCATCATGCTTAATATTAGAAGATATATAACAATCACAATTATAATCTAAAGCTCGTTCCATTAATTTTATATCGGAATTATTTCCACCAATTACACAACATTTTTTAATTATATTGCTTAAATCCCCCACGTATGAAATTTTTTCCGCTTCAAAAACTGTTTTTACCCTTTTAATTATACTTTCCAAATTTAATGGAGTTTTTTGAGATGGATATTCCTTAGGGGTGCATATCCGTCCAATAGGAATTTCTTCACCATCTTTATTCTCTATATTAAATGTCCTTTCAAGATTTAGATATAATCCATTCATGATTGTGTCGGAAATTCCTTCTTCAGCTGCAATAAATGAAGAATTTAATACAAAGATTGATATTGGATATTTAGAAAGTAATGTTAGCCTATTAACAAGATATTGATTGAATTTATCAATGGGACTACTTATTAATCCCTGATAAGAAATTATTAAATTAATTTTTTTTTTAAATGCATAATGAACGGCTTCTAAACTTAGATTTAATGTTACAAGTACTTTTTTAATTACTCTATTTGGATCAGAGATCCCAAATTGTATTCCATATACTTCAGAATCTAATTTAAATGATTTTGGAGATAATTTCTGTTCTAGTAGTGATATTATTGCTTTAAGATGCATTTGAAAATTAATTATTATTTTGATTTATAAAAGTTAGTTTGAAATAAAAGTAAAGTCTCACTAAATTTTTTAAATCTTAAATAATAATATTGAATTTAGTTGAATTAGAGTATTGTAAAAAATTATTTAAATACAGAGATGTGAAAATTTATGAATGAGGATTGTATTTTTTGTCAAATTGTAACAAAAAAGATTCCCTCAAAAAATGTTTTTGAGGATGAGAGATATTTAGCTTTTTTAGATATATTCCCAATTTCTAATGGCCATACTATTATTATACCAAAAAAGCATTATCGAAATTTAGAAGATATTCCGGAACAAGAACTGGCAGAAATAATTAAAATTGTAAAAAAATTAGCTGTACTAATTCATAAAAAATTAAAAATTGAAGGATATAACGTTTTACAAAATAATTTTGAATCTGCTGGTCAAGAAATAAATCATTATCATATCCATATTATTCCAAGAAATAAAAATGATCAAAAATTTAAACTGAAAATACCAAGAAATCAAGCTACAGAAGAAGAACTAGAAAATACTTTAAAATTACTCTTGTCATAATAATATTTATTACTTTGCAGATCTACTTCAACTAAGAAATTATGTTTAGTTTTTAAACATCTTGCTAAATATTTAGTTAGATTATGAAAATAACAAAATATCTCAAAAAATTAGCCCATAAAATCAAAGAATTTATCTTAGATGAGCATGGCGGTAATTTAGTGGAATATGCGCTATTAATTGGATTTGCTTTATTTATATTTTTTCTCTTGGTGAGTGTTGTTACTTCAATGTTAGATTGGACAATAGGTCAATCAAGTCAATTTTCTAATGCAACTCAGGGTTTAGATGAATAAAAAAGAATGAATTCTGCTAAATTTGAATCATAATACCTTAATCATTAATGGATTATAAAATTAAATTTAAAAATTTAGTCAGCTTCCTTTATTTTTATAATTTTGTTATCAATTCGCTTTATGTTAAATTTTTCTGCCCAAACATGAAAGTTTTCTATAATATATTGTCTATCTAAATCTAAGTCTTGAATAAAATCTTCAAATGGTATATTATTTGCCCATTTAAGTAAATTGGTAATTTTTTCTTCAATTTCTTTATTTTGAGGGGGGCTAAACTTTCTTTTTCTTGCTTTCAATTTTTCTAAAAGTGGATAATTTTTACTATCTTCAAAAAAATGTTTTACTATATTACTAATTACCGCTGCTTGGGTATTACCATAAACTCCAATCAACTCATTGACTAACTCCATGTTGATTTTGCTTAATGTGACAGTGGTACGCTCAGTTTCGGTCATTTTAGTGAAAATCTGTTTTTACTAATTTTAATAATAATTTCGACAAATAAAAGTTTATGTCAATTGATGTTAATAATGCATAAATAAGCATCATTTATAAATTATTCAAACTATGTTATCATAAGAATTGATTTTTAAATTCAATTTTTAAAATGTCGTAAAAATGTCGAAATTTTAGCCTAATTTAAAAAAAATTGGAGGAATATATTATGGCAAACAAAATTGATATAAGAGAATATTATGACTCTAAAGAATTTTTATCACCAACTCAACATAATTTAATTAAAATATTGAGAAATGATGGACCATTAACAAGACGGGATTTAGTATATCAATTAAAAACCCCTAGGACTACTATTTATGATAATTTGATAAAACTGCAAAAACGAAAGGTTGTAGAAAAATTCATTAAAAACAGCGGAAAAAGAGGCAGACCATTAGTTTTTTGGAAATTAAAATAATTATTTTATCATTTATTATTTTTTTCTTAATAATGTTATTATACACACCATATTTTCCATTGCATTTTTTTAAAATTTACCTAAATTATTATATTTATTAACTATTAAAATATACCCCATTTAAGCTATTTTTAATTATATTTAAATTATATTATTAAACAATTAATTAACTTAGATTTATTTTTAAACAATCAAATTTTAAATATTAAGTCCAATGGAAATTGAGGAGTATAAACAATATTATTATTCATGAAAAAATTATTTCTACATAATCTATAGAATTTTAAGAAATCAACTTACTGATTAATATGGTGTCTTATAAAGAATTAGGTTTTTCTAATACAAAAAAAATGTTTAAAATTGCACTAGAAAGAGAATTTGCTATACCTGGTTATAATATTAATAATTTAGAGCAATTACAAGCTATTATAATAGGGTGTGGAGAAAGTGAATCACCTGTAATTATTCAAATATCACAAGGGGCTCGAGTTTATGCCAATCAAACGATGTTACGATATTTGGGACAAGGTGGTGTAGAAATGGCTAAAGAAAATGGCTATTCAATACCAATTGCCTTACATTTAGATCATGGAAACTCATTTGAACTCGCAAAATCTTGCATAGATAGTGGATTTTCAAGTGTAATGTTTGATGGTAGTCATTTAGAATATGAGGAAAACATAGCTATTACCCGAAAAGTAGTAGAATATGCTCATGAAAGAGATGTAACCGTTGAAGCTGAATTAGGCGTTCTAGCAGGGATAGAGGAGCATGTAAAATCTGATGTACATGAATATACTGATCCCGATCAAGTAGAAGACTTTGTAACTAGAACAGAATGTGATTCTTTAGCAATCGCTATAGGTACCTCACATGGAGCTTATAAATTTAAAGTTGAAAAAGTAGATGATATCCCAGAATTACGTTTTGATATATTACAAGAAGTTAGGAAACGTTTAGGAAAATTTCCTATTGTGTTACATGGTTCATCTTCAGTATTAAAAGAATATGTTAGCATAATAAACCAATACGGGGGCAACCTTGAAAAAGCATTTGGTATACCAGAAGAACAATTGAGAAAGGCAACTCAATATGGTGTTAGTAAAATAAATATCGACACCGATGGCCGTCTAGTGTTTACTGCTATAATAAGAAAAATACTTGCTGAAAATCCAAAAGAATTTGATCCTAGAAAATATCTTGGGCCTGCTCGTCAAGAGTTAATAGAAATGATAAAAAGGAAAAATGATATTGTATTAGGCTCAGCAGGTCAAGCTAAGTACATTAAATAATAAAATCTAATTTATTCAACAAAACTCAATTTCAATTATTTCGGAACAAAATAATATTCATTAATTCTTTTTTGATAATCATCTTTATTACTTCCAAGTTTGTTAACCCGCGGTCTTTTAGTAATTGAATCTCTTCTGAATGTTATGCCCATCATTTTCAAGAATAAATTAAAACCATCCCTTAAATTTTGAGGAGGCAATGCTTTACCCTCTAAACCAGGAATTCCTTCAAACACTAATATGGAATCTGCAATGAAATCTTGAGTAATAATATCGTGTTCAACTACAAATGCTGCTTTTTTCAATTCTTCTATCGATTTCCTAAGTAACTGAGCAACCTGAAGTCTCATTTCAACATCTAAAAAAGCTGAAGGTTCGTCGAATAAATAAATATCTGCTTCTGTTGCAAGACATTCTGCGATAGAAACTCTCTGCAATTCTCCACCACTTAATTCTGACATATATCTTTCTTTTATGTCTTTTAAGGCTAAACTGTTAATTAATCTTTTTTTATATGATTGACTAAAGTAAGATGAGAGTTCAATTCTTTTAATAAGATCAGAAACAAGATGATTTTCTTCTACTCTAATATATTGAGGTTTAATAGCTACCTTTAATTTATTAGCCTCTTCATCTCTTTCTTTAGGGTCATTATTTTTGTCTGATTTGTATTTATTTGCAATTAAATTTATAAAAGTTGATTTACCTATACCATTTGGTCCTAAAATCCCAATTATTTCTCCTGCATGAATTTCACTACCAGATACTTGAAGATTAAAATCACCTAAGTTCTTTTCTAAATCATCATATCCAAAAATAACCTCACCAGAATCAAAAATTGAATAATGAGGTGGGTGCTCATGAAATTTAATAGGAGTATCTCTTATACGTACGTTTTCATCTTTTAAATAACCGTTAAGATAAATATTTATACCTACTCTAACACCCTGGGGATGAGAAATAATTCCATAAACTCCAGGAATTCCATAGAATAAAGAAATATAATCGCTTAAATAATCGAGTATGGCTAAATCGTGTTCAACAACTACAATAGTTTTATCATCATCTGATAGAGATCTAATTAATTTAGCCATATTGATTCTTTCACTAACATCTAAATATGAACTAGGCTCGTCTATTAGATATATATCACCATCTTTTAAGTAAGCTGCGGCGATCGCAACTCTTTGCAATTCTCCCCCAGACAAAACTGCTATTGATCTGTCTAAAATTTCTGTTAAGTTTAATTTCTCAGCTATGATATCTAATTTGCTAGAAACATCATTTTTTTCCAAAAGTTCATGTACTTTCCCAGATACGAATTTAGGAATTGATGTTATGTTTTGCGGTTTGTGGATGATATTAAATTTCTTATCTCTTAAATTCGTAAAATATTGCTGTAATTCAGAACCCTTGAAATAATTTATAATTTCAGAATCATCTGGGACCATATCTCCAAATCTTCCAAGATTTAATTTCAAGTCCCCTGATAATACTTTTAACATAGTACTTTTTCCAATTCCATTTTGCCCAATTAAACCAAGTACTTTCCCCTTTTTAGGAATAGCCATCCTAAATACTGAAAATTGATCAGGCCCATATCTGTATGTGACCTGATTTCTTAATGGATCAGGCAGATTAACAATGCTTATTGCATTAAATGGACATTTTTTTACACAAATACCTTCACCAGAACAAAGACTTTCGGTTATCAATACACTTTTCCCATCCGGGTTTAAAACTATGGTTTTATCTCCTGTTCTAACTCTTGGACAATATTTTATACATGGCTTTTCACCAAATGGACTGCATTTATCTGGTTTGCATCTATCTTTATTTAAAACAGCGATTCTCATGATTTTTTCACTATATTATAAAATAATAAATGATAAATAACTCTTATCATTTATTCAATTAAAGAATTCAGCAGACTTAGTGAAAAGAAATTGAATAAAAAATTTCCTGCTCATTGGTTAGAAGAAATCGTCGAAGAAATATCACAAAGAAATGTTTCAGAGATAACTCTTGCTACAGGCAAAACTCCTTCAGGTCATGTTCATATAGGGATACTTAGGGAAATATTAATTTGTGATGCTTTAAGACGAATTTTTGAGGAAAAAGGAAAAAAAGTAATTTTCTTATTATTTTTGGACGATCTTGATGCAGCTAAACGATTTCCTGAATATATTGATACAAATTTTCAAAAAGAAAATCTTGGAAAACCTTTTGCACTCATGCCATGCCCATTTAAAGATTGTGGATGTGAAAGTTATGCCTACCATTTTGGAAATGAGTTAGTTTCAACTTTTCAATATTTTGGAATAAAAACCAAAGTAATTTGGACTCATAACCTATACAAAACTCAAGAAATGCATGAAAAAATTAAAATCGCTCTTGAAAATACAAATAAAATTAAAGAAATTTTAAGAAAGTATATCTTACCGACTTTGGATGATCTCAAACAGAAAAATTTTATCGATATGCAGAAAACTTGGATGCCAGTTATGGCAATCTGTGAAAAATGCCAAAAAACTCAAGCTAAATCTGATGATGATTCAATTTTGCCCAATAGAGTTCTTAAATACAAAAAAAAGGAACAGAAAGTTGTCTATCAATGTTCTGCATGTGGATATAAAGGTGAAATATCAATTTATGATAGTAAATTAAAATTAAACTGGCGTATAGATTGGCCAGCTAAATGGGCAATATATAAAACAACATGTGAGCCAGCAGGAAAAGATCATTGTGTCAAGGGTGGCTCTTATGATACTGGTCTAGAATTATGTAAAGAAATTTTTAAATATGAAGGTCCAGTTAAAGTAGCTTATGAATGGTTGAGACTCGGAGATCGTGACATGAAAACTTCGAAAGGAATAGTATTTACTCCTAAAAAGTATTTAGAGATCGCAGATCCTCAATTATATAGAATGTTAATATTAAGAACTAATCCTATGAAACACATCTCTTTAAGAATTGAAGAGATTCCCCAATATTATGATTATTTTGAAAAGATGGAAAATGTTTATTACGATCTCGAAATGGCAGATTCAGATGAAGAAAAAGATTTCCTTCGATATATGTATCCTTTAACCATATTGGATAAAATTTCTGATAAAAAAGCAAATACTATATCTTTAAACCACCTTATATTTCTTTCACAACTTCAAAATATCTTAAAACTCGAAAAACTATACGAAAAAACACAATCCATAATGCAGATTCAAGGGCTCGAAAATATCATTTCGCTTGAGGATTTTAATGCATTACTTCAAAGAACAAAGAGATGGGTTGATGAGATAAAGACAATAATTGAAGCTGAAAATGACAGCAAAATTAAGAAAAACATAATGCAAAAAATTTCATTGTTTAACATCCCCGATAAGCGCGATAAAAATATTTTAGATAAATTAGATCAGCAACAAAAAAAGGGGATCAAGATGTTGAGAGAGTTTTTATACGAAAATGAGAATTTGAGTTCTGATTTAATACAAAATAAGATATTTACAATCGCAAAAGAAGAGTTAGATATTGCTCCAAGAAAGCTTTTTGAGGCCATATATCAAGTTATATTAGGAAAAAAGTTTGGTCCCAGATTAGGTTCATTCTTAACATTAATAGAAATAAAATGGTTATTAGAGCGATTAAATATTACTCCAAGTTAAATTACTTTTCATTAAAATTTGAAATATTTCTGTTTAAGTGTCTTGCTCTTTTTCTGTTTCATCTGTTCCTTTAGCTTTCTTAGATTTTTTCTTTTCTTTTTTCTCTTTCATTTCTTTATAGCACTCTGGGCAATAATTTGATGATTCTTCGATCATCTGACCACATTTTTGGCAATGTTTATGTGGATAAACATAATAAGATTCTCCCTTTTTTGAATGTCTTTCAAATTTACTCACTATTAGAACTCCTCTTGATCTAATTATTAATAAAGGTTATAATTGATTATTATTTTTTTAGTTATTCAATTTTATTCAAGAATTGAAACACCATTATGATTTATTCTAATTCGATAAAATTTAGCATTTTTAAGTTTAGAGGTAATTTCAATTGGATAATTTGGAAATTTTCTTTTGAACATCTCCTCGTCATTGATCAAATGATTTAAATCTTTTTTCCATTCTAATAAAATATTATCGATTTTTTGAGGATTTACTAAAGCAAAAACAGAACCACCTCCTCCAGCCCCAGTTAATTTAGAGGCATAAACATCAGGATGACTTTCGATTAATTTAATTAAGATATTGTTTGCTAATCCAATACCATACTTAAATCCGGCACTTTCCATAACACTATTCATAATAGTAGTATTTTCTTTAAAATACTCTCCTAAAAGTTTCCAATTATGAGACATTAAGGCAAAACGCGATTTCCATGAAAGATCTGCGAGCTTTTGATAACTATCTATAATAAATGAATTATTACTAAGGTAGAGTTCTCTAAGTTTATTATGGATTCTTCCACTTTCATGGAGTACGCCTGAATAACATAGAATTATAGGAATATTTTCAATATTATATAAATCATCAATACGATCATAAACAGCTAACGGTTCTTTTGAAAGTTCTTTATGGAATAATTTACCATAATAAGAACAAAAGCTTAAACCCCCTCGACTTATTAAATAGCGGTCAGCATAACCCGCAGTTATATTAAGATCTTTGTCTTCCACTTTAGTAGTCATTTCAGCAATTACATCCCTATTGATTGGAAAATCACCTTCTTCCAAACAATCAATATTATTAATCAAATTAAAATGCTTTGCCATTCCATATAAAAAGGCAATAATTATCGATGAACTACCACCTAGCCCACTCTGTAGTGGAATTGTAGAAATAATACCAATTTCTAAGTTTGAATTCAAATAATTTTCCCAGAAATAGGAATTTGTTATCTTAAATCTATATATACTAGCGTATATTAGCTTGAATTCTCCATTGAATTTAGATTTAATCACATTTATATCTTTACTCAATATATCCTCTGACTTTAATTTGATTGTAAGGCTCTCATCTATTTCATAAAATCTGATCTTACTAAGGGTATCTGATCTCTTGATGTAAAGAAATACAGATAATGGATTCTTAACTCCAGTTATAGCTACAGATGGCATCCAAAAATCCCCCTCAACAGCATCTAAAGGATTTATTAAATTTATTCGTGAGGGCGCTTGTACAATGATTTCAGGGTTTAGACTCTTAAAAAATTTCTTAATAGCTTCTAACAATTTATTTCTCTTTATAACATGTAATTGAATTTATTAGTAAATCTTGGAATTTATAAGTATTTTTTCCGAAATATCACTGTGTCAAAAAGTATAAGATCAAGAGATACTCGAAGATTTTATTTAAAATTGGCGTTTATTCAATTTCTCATATTGTTTCCATTCATAATCTTTAGTGATAGATTGTATGTCATAACAAGTCATTCAATGGCCCCGACCTTAAATGTTGGGGATCTTGTAGTAAGAGGTGATAAGGATGCCGAGGACATAAAAGCAGATGAAGAAGATGGCGACATTGTGATTTTGAGAGGTGCTACATATTTTTATGAAAACGGTTTTGATCCCCTCTTTTGGGGTAATCTTGATGGAGATATTCCCATAATACATAGAGCTATTGACAAAAAAAAAATTGACGGTAAATGGTACTTTAAGACTAAAGGTGATAATAATATGGTAGCTGATGGAGGTTATACCTTTAAAAATAAGTCCAAAGATTATGATTATATTGTGATTGAATATAATGATTCTGAAGTAATCTATATTTGTGAAACGGAAGTTTTAGGAATTGTTATTTTTATAATTCCATATCTTGGATACTTAAATTTATATTTTCCAGTAATTTTTGTAATTCTTATTTCAATTATAGCATCGAATTTGATATTAAAACTACTAGATTATGAAATTACAGTTATCAAAAGATCGAATAATGATCTTGTAAGAGCCTCTTTTAAAATAGATTTAAATCATGCTCTAAGCCAAAAAAGAGGATTAAGAAAATAAGAAACGATAATTCAATAAAAATTATGATAAAATTCTATTTTATTTAATTTTGGTTAAGCTGTTCTTTTGTCTTAGACGTATATCGTTCATATAATAGGAGTTTTTATAATTATTTTTGGACAATTTTATGAAATGGTTAGAAAAGGTAAATTTAAGTTATTCTCTTATGTAGTTGATGATTTTTTAATTTTTTATAAAAGCCTAAATAAAAATAAAAAAATCATCTCTTTCTCAATTATTGAAAGTGAAGATTTTTTTCCATTGATTCCAATTCTAAACAATTTTTTAAAACAGAGATTCCTTAATTACTATTCTATCCAAATAAGTCCTACTAAAAGGAATAAAAAATTGTTTTTTTTAAATTTCGAAGATAAAAAAAAGGATAGAATTATTAAAGTATTTAACCTGATTTATCAAAAATTAAATTCTTTTAAAAATAAACTGCAGTTTTTGGTAAAAGATCAGCTGGAAACAACATTTTTAAATATAGTTTTTAAAAATTTTAGTTCTAATATTAATGGTTTAAAAGTCTCTGAGTCACTTTTAATAAAAGATGAAGAAACTTCAAGATATATCGATATTTATGATATAAATTTGAGTAATATAGATGAAAAAAACAATTTTTTTCTTAATTTTATAAATCTTCTTACTAAGCTAAATCGTAATGGTCATTTGATAATAAATTTTAGAAGGATATTTGATGATAATATCAGATTTTCCACTAATTTTATAGATGTTCGCAAAGAACTTAAAGATTTGATTAGATTTGAAGTAGAAATAAAAAATTTTTTTAATTATGATATAATAAAAAGGAAAAAAATAGAATTTAACAAAATATTTCTTCTTTTGTGGAGATATGGAAGTACTGATTATTTCTATGAATTCAACAATTATTCGGATTTATTTTTAGACCACAAAAATTTGTCTGATTTTAAGAATATAGCTAAATTCAATAATCAGTTTGAACATAATTTAGTTAATAAAGAAATTGAATTTAAGAGATTAAATCAGAATTTACTATTTATTAATCAACATATCTTATTTTATACGGCTCCTAATTTAGATTATAAAGTTATACTTAGAATATTAAAGAAATATTATTCAAAATATTTTCTTTATTTTTTAATCTTAAATGAATTTGAATATAGTAAATTATTAGAAATAAACAGAATAACTATGTTGGATAATGTAAAGCTTTTATCATTAAACGACTTTTCTGATTTTAACTTTAATGTATTTAAAAATAACCATTTATTAAAAAACACCCAAATCGATAGCGATGTCTTGAGCGGAGTTATCAGGATGTAATTTCACAAATGCTTTTTTTTTCCCCGTCGCTGTTATTAATGTATTAATTTTAATTACTTTTACTTTGTGAATTTTTTCTACTGCGCGCTTAATCTGATTTTTGTTTGTTAAGCGGTCCACTATGAAAACTAATTTATTTTCGTTCTCTATAAGCTCAAATGTTTTTTCAGTAACTAAGGGTTTTTTAATAACTTTATAATATCTTTCCAAATTAAATCATCTCGTCAAATTTATTATTTAATTCATTAATAGCTGATTGAGTCCAAATAGTTAATCTTCCTGCCATACCTCCTGGAGCTAAATGATCAATCGATAAATTTTCTACATCAATTATTTCAATACCTGGAATATTTCTTGAAGATTTTACGATTCCAAAATCTTCTTTTATAATCATTAAAATTCCTTTTTTCATTTTATATTTTCGCCCCCTTCTTTTACCCTTTCCTGCCCTTACCTTTTTGGAGTTCTTTACTCTAATTAATTCTTCATGAAAACCTAATTCACCTAAAATAGAATAGATTTGGTTTGTTTTTTTTATTGTTTGAATCTTATCATCAACAACTAATGGAATTTCTGGAATATTTTTAATTTTATAACCTCTATTTTTCACTACTGATATGTCTCCCGAAGCAGATATCGCAGAAATTATAGAAAGCTTATGAGTTTTCTTATTAATCCTTTTTTTAATTTTCTTTTCCGTTTTAATAGGATGAGTTGTCCGACCTCCTTTTGCAAAAGGAACCCTTCCAACATTCCTGGCTGTAGGATATCCAGATCCTTTTAATCTAGGGGCTCTTGACATTCCATGACCCGTTCCCCAACCCTCGGCCGTATTTCTTAATCCTGCTCTCTTATCTCTTCCTTGGATTTGCTTTTTCTTGCTTTGAGAGACTTCAAAGGCTTTCTGGATGATGTCTTTCCTATACTTAACTAAAAATACTTTGGGTTTGTCAATTAATCCTTTCTTCTTGCCATCTAAACCATAAATATTGTATTTTTCCATAATATCACAAATTTTTTATAAATTATTTTCTTTGTTGGCTTTCTCGGCTAATATACGTAATTTCTGGAGATTTTATTTCAAAAGATTTCTGTGGTCTAATCGTTTTTCTCATCCTAATTAATCTTTTCTTTGTTCCTGGGATAGACCCTAGAATTAGAAGATAATCTCCACGAATTTTTCCATATTTAATAATGCCTCCTTTAGGATTAATTTCTTCTTCATTCTCCCCGATCTGCATAATTCTTTTATGATATTCTGTCCTCTGATGAAATCCCATCTGCCCAGGTCGAGGTACTGTATAAAGTACTCTGGCGGGGTGCCAAGGACCAATGCAAGCTACCGCTCTTTTAACTTTATTATTTTTTCTTGTCAAAATCTTAATTCCAAATCTTTTTACAGGACCTTGAAAACCTTTTCCTTTTGTAACAGCAATTATGTCAATTAATTCTCCTTCTTTTAAAACATCGCGTGCTCTGATCTCTTTACCTAAATTTTCCAATGCAAACTCAAATTCTTCTTTTGGATTTTTTGTAGAATTAATTTTAATTTCTATTATATCTGGTTTTTTTCTTGGTATTGATGTTAGGTAAGGTTGTGTTTGAAAAATTCCCCGGATCTCACTAGTTTGATTCAAATTCTTTAATAAATTCTCCTTTATATCATCAAAATTATAATTTTCATAATCCGGAATATTCGTTTTTCGAGCTAAATAATTATTGACTTCATCAGTGAATATTTCTCCAGAAACGAATTTCCCATAAGCATCTTCACTATATATTCTTATACCTATAAGGACTAAGGGGGGAACTTCAATAATTGTTATAGGTTTCATTAATTCTTTCCCATAGTAAGGACTATTCTTTTGGTCTTCTATATAGGTAATGTGAGTCATGCCTGCTTTAAAACCAGCAAAACCTAAGTAATTAATTCCATCTGAATTATCTAACCAATGCCTTATCCTACCTTTAGCAGAAACTGCTCTTTTTCGAGGAAGAAATGCTAATGATCCATGTCGTGGTGCGTGCTTTTTCCGATGACCCATAAATGATTCACTTTATTCTTTAAAGTTTTGAATATTTCAAAATAAATAAGTTTTTTGGAGTGCGTTTGATTGCCATGTTTTAGCAATTGTATATTAAAAAAAAAGTGGAATTTTAAATCTTATTTTCAAAAAATAATTAAATGACCGTGACTACAAAAAATAGAGTTAAGTTTCAAAAAAGAGAAAATATAGAGGGAAAGCACGAATATATTTTAACTATTACATGCAATATATGTACAAAACTTAAGAAAGGCTTCATTATCAATAAAAATTGTATGACTTGCATATTAAAATACTTGTTTCAAAACAAGGGCAAGAAATTTAGCTATGTTACAATTGAATCCTATGATCATTTAATTGAATTTGAGCAGTTTTCTCTATTTATCGAATATTTCAAAGAAGTTAAAAAACTTAGGAAAAAATATCAAAAAATTGAAGATTTAAGATATAAAGAATGCTTATTTAAAGATTTTGCTTGTAGATTATTTTTAGACTCTGATTCTGTATTTAGAGTAAAATATGATTTTTTCTTAGATCCAATACAAATTTACCGTGACCTACACAAACTTCTTAATAATATTAATGAGAGACAAAAAACATATCCGAACTGTAATAGTTGCATTCAAAAAATAAAGTTCTATATTAGTAGTATTATTGATACGATGCATAAATTGAAAATCGTTAAGGATTTCCATAAATTTGAAAAAATTAATGAAAATGTAGAATCCTCAAAATACTACGAGTTTCTTTTAACTCAACATTATAATTTTTCTGAGAACAAAAATAAAATACAAACAATAAATAAAGAAGATTCGTTACTTGAAATTTATGATATAGGAAAAGAAAAACTCTTTCAGATTTCTATTTATGCAAAGGAAAACGAGACTGAAAGAAAATATATTATAAACTACAATCTTGACACTCTTACTAATGACATTTTTGAAAGAATTGCTGAAATTACCGTTAAAAATATTGGTGTTATTAAACTTGATCAAATTGTAGCATTAGAAAATTTAATAAAAATGTATGAAAATCAAGCGATAAGAGAAATAAATACCCACTATAATTTGCTCGAAAGTGAAAGGAATAAGATTGGTTACTTTGCAGCCTTAAAGAAATTAAATTTAGAAAAACTATTTCCCTTATTAATTGATGATTTTCTAGAAGAAATTTTCCTAGATTCTCCCCATGATAGAATCTATTTAAATCACCAGAAATATGGACGTTGTCGAACTGAAATAAAATTTGATTCTAACGATATTGAAAGAATAAAAACATTAATAAGACTTTATAGTGGTCAAAGACTTGATTATTCTAATCCTAGCATTAAACATGTTTTAAAAAATGAATTTTTTTATTGCAGATTTGCCATTGATATAGAGCCAATAAATGTCAATCATTTTTCTCTGGATATCAGAAAATTAAATAAAAATATTCTTACGATTCAAGATTTATTAAAAAATAAAACATTAAGCCCCTTAATGGCGGCATTTATTTTTTTTAATTTAATCCGTAAGAAGAACTTTACTGTTACCGGAGAGACTGATACGGGTAAAACTACATTAATCAATTCATTCGATTTATTGACCCCTAAAGATTTTAGAAAAATATATATCGAAAATATTATTGAATCTTTAAATCAAATTGAATTTGGTAAGCATCAATTAAAATACAAAGTGAATTCTTTAGATACTGTATTAAATGATAACTATTCAAAAAGTAATCATATAAAAACGCTATTGCATAGAAGTCCTGATATTATTTTTTTAGGTGAAATTTTAACTAAAGAGGAAACAGAGGCATTATTTCATTGCCTTGCCGCAGGACTCAGGGGATTTCAGACAATTCATTCGAATAATATTGACTCTTTAATAAATAGATTTCTTTATCATTTTAAAATAAATGAATCATGCTTAAACGATTTGAATCTAATTATATTAATGAAAAAGAATAACAATAATAGAAGAATCATTTCGATTTCTGAAGTAGTATTACAAGATAATAAATACTACGATCAAATATTTCAATATAATCCTTACTCTCAAAAATGGGATCTTTTAAAAACGCTCTATAAAACTAAAATCATAGAGGAAATAAGAAAATATGAAGATTTAAGTGAAGAAAAATTTAAATCTACTATGAATATTTATCAAAATATATTTAATTTTCTGAAAAATAACCAAAAAATTGAGAATAGTGAGTTAGTTAATTTATTTCATAATATTTCATATTATTCCAATGAGTCTTTAGATTCTCTTAAAAAATTTTGGATTAATTGGAAGAAGTACTAAAGAAATAGCACTTGAATCAAATTATCTTGATTTTTCATAAGTCATATAAAGAATTTCATTGCTTACTTAAAAAATGAGAGAGAAGATTAATAGGAGTTTAAATTATTTTCGTTGAAAAAATAATAGATATGACAAATTTACTTGAAAAATCGTTAATAACAGGATTTGGAATTTTTGTATTAATAATATTTATTATTCTAATAGCTCCATTTTTTAACCAAATTGAAGAATACAAAGAAGATGATGAAGAAGATATAGATAATTATATAGATTTTGTAGAACGCCTTGATAATGCAATTTTATCGGTAATCGAGAACCCAGACAATACATATAAAGATACTATTCATTGTTACGAAACTCTTGATCTTCTAATTGAAGGAAATCAAATAAAAATATATTTTAAATTGGAAGATGATCATTATTATAAAATCCTTGAGTATAATTGCTATTTTTGTAATTATACATATGATACTTTTGCTTCAGAAGTATACTCTTTAGAAATTCTTTTTATTAACAATAATTCCTTTATTGACGTAGTTTTTTCATTATAAATGTTAAATAACTAGTTAAATGAATAGTCTCGAGATTTATCTTAAATTTTGCAATGTATTTGATAATAGATCATTCCCAAGAATTAAATATAGGGAATTAGAGGATAGATACATCGAAATCTACAGAAATAAATATAATATAAATGAAGATAATATAAATAAAGCTAGTTTTGCAGTACTATCTGTTTCATTCTTCATGATTCTTTTGTTGTCGCTTTATTTTATAACATTTATTAATATTTTTTATCTATTGTTTTTAGCTTTTCTAATTTCTATTATCATTTCATATCAATTTAATAATATAATATTTAAGAAAGTTAAAAAACAAGAATCGATTATAAATGCCCTATTATATCTGGTTAAAATTAACTTCTCCTTGATATTAAAATCTTTACGGAAAAATTCGGACTACTGCTTAAATTTTATAAAATTAATAAAGGACTATAATTCTCCAATTTCCGAGCGTTTTAAGAAAATATTATGTGATATACATAACGGTAGCACACCAGAAGCAGAAATATTAAATATTACAACACCATCTAAAGATTTTAATATTTTTTTAAGGAGTTTATTAATAGATAATTTTTTTTATAATTATAGTTTTGATGATTTTAACGAAAAATCATCAGAAAAGAATTTTAAAATATTTTTGCGAGATATAGAATCTAAAATTTCAATTCTTTTCTTTATCGGATTATTTTTTCCTATAAGTTTATGTTTTCTTATTATATTTCAAATAATCGACATAAGATTTTTACTTTTTTTCATCCCTCTCTTCTTAATCTTATTGAATTATTTATTCAAAAAATTAATTAGGACAGATATATTACTACTCGGATTATTGAAAGATTACTCAAAATTGGAAATAAAAAAATTTGATGAGTTTTTACAACTCTTACAAAAATTCGCGCTTCTCTTAAAAAACAATCTTTCACCTGAAAAAGCTTTTGTAATGGCCTATTCTCAAAATAAGAAATATTTAAAATTATTAGACAAGCTAATTCAAACTCAAGTCTCAAATCTGTTGAATCTATCATACCCATTTAATAAAGTAATAAAAATTTTGAAAGCTGAATTAAAATCCGAACGTTATAATATAATTTTAGATACAATTGAAAAGATGATTGAAAATAATGCATATTATTCTTCTGAAAAAGTAATGGATATTATAAATACGATATTAAAACATCGCAGGTTAGAAGAAAAACTTGGAATTATAATTAAAGGTGAAAAATTTAAAGTTTTACTATTTCTCCTTTTACTTCCATTAATAATAGGGGCAATTGGAGGTATGTTTCCACTTATATATCTGATGACAAATTATGGTTATAATTCTTCGAACTCAAATTATATAAATCTAATAAATTTTTTTGATTTACTTATAATTTTTTTAACGCTGCTAATATGTAATACAATAACATCATATTATTTTTTAAAAGTAGTTAACTATGAGAAGAATTATTTCATTATTTTTATAAGTAATATGCTTTTCATTCTAAGTTTCTTCATTTCCTTCAATAATATATTGGTAATTCTGTAATTATATAATAGTAACGAACTGAATTTACTAAGAACTAAACATCAAATATAATAATTGAATAAATAGATACAAACCGATAAAGATATTTATGATTGAGGAAAAAATTATAACTGAACTAAAAAAAGAATAGTTTTCCATGTTATAAATAAAAATAAGTCTTTTAAATTTATCCAAAAGAGAGTAAAATGGGATTAAAATAATTAAAAAAATTGAAAACGATAGTAGAGTTGTTATTAAATCAGTAGAAATTATAGAGTAGATAAAAAGAAATATAATAAACGCTAAAATTACTAAAATTATTGATAGGGTACCTATAAGTTCTGACATTCAGTTTAATTCTCTTAAAAAACTATTTAAAGTACTAAGTTATATTAAGATAAGGTTAATTTCTATATATGGACTCATCCAAATTTAATTAACGCAATAAGACACTATTAAATATCAGATAAAAAATCAATTCAAAATATTTAATAATAAAAAAGAAATCAATAATATTATGAGAACCTTAAAATTGAAAGGTCTTAAATATAGTAAAGGTAAATTTGAATTATTTAATGATCGTTTTGTTTTTTTCCCCCCTCAGTTAATTGATATTTTATCTTCTATATATGGAGAAGGAGTAAAATCCTTATTAGTATGGCTAGGCAAAAAAGCAGGGTGGACGATAATACAGAATTGGGAAGAGAATTTAAAACCAAAAAATTTAGAGGATTTAGTGAACCAATTTTGTAATCTTTTAAGCAATCAAGGATGGGGTCTTTTTACCCCAAAAAAAATAACTAAAGATATCATAACAATTGAGCTTCAATACAATATCTCATCAGAATTAAAAGAGAGCTCAAAATATTCGTGTTATTTCATAAACGGGTTATTATCAGGATTTGGGGAGTTTGCACTATATCGAGCATCAGTCAATGAAACAAATTGTTGTATTGAGAATCCAAATATCAAATTTTGTGAATTTACAATTGAAAAATCTGTTTAGTGAATATTTTACCACGGATCCCATTCTTCAGGATTTAATTCTTCCGTATCAGTATTTTTAAGTGATTCATCTGTAGGTTCAGAATCTATTTGGTAAATATCGTTATTAATTTCTGGATAATCATTAATCTTTTGTGATTGATTGTTAATAATTTCTAGACTAGTCTCTGATGTTATTGAATCCTCCCCAATTAAAACGTCTTTAAATGCAGATATTAAAGAGAGAAATTTAAAAAATTCTGCTTTATTCAATCTAACTTTAACAGATTTACCTTTATTTAAAAGTAAAAGTTTAATCTCCCTAACTTCACCACTGATCTCTACTGATGTTATTTCTATATACTCCTCTTTTTCTTTTAATTGAATTTTCCATGATGTCTCTCTTTTTTTTTCAATCTCCATTTTATTTTTTTCACTTTACCCAATTTTTAAATTTCATTAATTAAATAATAATTATTAAATTTAAAAGTTTATATCCATGAGACGCTTTATATTAGATTGATATTTCAAATTCTAACTAAATTAGATTACTGCTCATATGTTAATTTTAAAAATATATATCAAAAATCTTTTCAAAATTCATCAGAGGATAAAAAAAAAGGAAATATAATAAATAAATTTTAAATCAATTTTTCCAAAATTAAATCTTGGATAAAGGTTGTAAGATCTTCGTTTTTAATCATTTTTTCTAAAATAAATTTTAAATCTTGTATACTTATTTTATCTAAAATTTTTTTTGTCATTGTTTCTAAGTCAATTGGGGAGTCATCCTCCTCAACTTCTTCCAATATCTCTAATTTGTTTTTTATTGCTTGATTCTTTAAAATTGGTTTAAATTTTTTGAATATGTTTTCATAATCCTCTTCATTAAGTTCTAATTCAGAAATAAATCCAATAGTTCTTTCTAAAGAGTTTTTTGTGACAATATCATCCATTTTGATCAAATTATAATTGATATATTATCCTTTTACAATAAAATATTTAAATTCCAAGATTTAGGAAAATTACTAAATAGTATGAAAACATGATAATTAATACAAAGGGGATTCTATATTGAACTAAAGATTGAAATCTATTTCTGTAGATATTGTATATAATATATGAATAAATCATTATCTTCTTATTATCTTCAAAATTGTAAATTTTTGTTAAAATTGTGAAGTTACAGAAAATCTTTAAATAGATTTGTTTAAGAGTTGATATATTTTGATTAATTGCAAATAAAATTTCGAATGAAATAGAATTGTTAAAAAAACTATTATATAATAAATTAAAAAAAAAACACGAACAAAATAATAAAGATAATAATAGAAAAAATGAAATTACAAAATTTAAATTTAGAAATTTAACGGGATGTATCAGAAATACTAAAATCATTAATTTTCCATCACTTCCACCAATAATCTTTAAGGAGAATAGTAGCAAAGAAACTAGAAAAATTAAGCAGGCAAAAGAAATTTTCCATATCAATACCAATGTAATATTATCATAAACTAACAGAAATTCAAAAAAATTTAATAATAAGCAAAGAAATAAAAAACGTTTAATATTTTTATTTGGAATTATTCTATACTTTAAATCTGAATAAAGAGAGACCAGAAAGATTATTGTAATGCAACAAATTTCAATATATATTATCTCTGAAATCATAAGATTAATATAAACCTTCCCAAATTTGTATAAATTTCTTCAAACTTCTTGCTTTAATATTTTCATCCTTATAACGATAAATCTTGATTCTGCCGAATTTCTTTTTTTGGATTAAGTTATATGATTCTAATAAATTCAGATGCTTTACTACATTGGAATGGTTTAATCTTGTTTTTGAAATAATTAAAGAGATATTTAGTTCACCATTTAATGCAAGAGATTTTAAAATTTTTATTCTTGCTTTGGATCCAAGTAAGTCTTCAATTTTATTTCTCTTTTTTATCTCATTTGTCATCATATTTTTATACCTTTTGAGCTTAAAATATTTTCTACAATTTCTTCAAATTTGGGTAACTGGATGCCATGAATTTCGATTAGCGTTTTTCTTCCTTTAATTTCTTTACTTTGTAGTTTTAGTGACACAAAATTTTCTTTCTTATACTCCTGTAAGTAGTTCCATAATTGAGAATAAGACCGAGGCTGTATTTCTGTATTTTCACATAAAATATGATACAATTTAATGATTTCGGTAAATGATATATGTGGCTCTTTGCTTTTTTTTAAAAGAATTATAATAGAGAGTAAAAATATTAACTTTTGTATGGACATATCTTTCAAAACATCTAAAGTAGAAAAAGGAACTAAATCCTGATTTGCAATCCTTACACATTCAGCAGTAATTGACTTTAAATTTTTACTTTCAGCAATTTTACTTGCCTTCCATAAAAGATTTAAACCATATCTAATATCTCCCTTGATAAAAACTATATCAGATATCATTTCAATTAAATCGTCAGATATAACTTGCTCTCTAAAACTTATATCCGATCTATATTTCAAAATATCGAAAATCTGTTCGCTTGAATAATTATTAAATCTTATTATGTTTCTCTGCAGTGTACTTAATGTACTGTTATCTAAATTATTTATACATGAAAGGTCTCTTACAATTCCAATTATTGATAATCTTTGAGGTAGATTAAAAGAATCATCATTTAACCTTGTTAATGAATATATTAAATCTCTATCATTACTAATAAGATAATTTAATTCGTCAAGTACAATTAAAAGATGAAGATTTTGAGAATTAAGTAAGTCGTTTATAATTTCAAGAAGATCTTGTGGAGAGTATCCTCTTTTTGGAAAACTTTCATTTAATGAACGAATAATCTTAATTAAGACTTTATAACTTGTACGTTCTTTACGGCAATTAATATGAACATATTTGATCAACACATTTCTTTTTTCTGATGCTTCTCTCAACATTTCTCCAAAAAACTTTACTGTTACCGTCTTTCCTATACCCGTTTTACCCGTTATTAATATTTTCCTTGAACTTTTGTTTGGATTTGTTAAAAGTGTTAAAAATAATTGAGACAATAGTGATAATTCTTTGCTTCGATGAGGTAATCTCTTTGGTATAAAATTGATATCAAGCTTACTTTCATCTTTAAAAATCGAAGGGCTTCTTAATAAAGCTTCAAATATATCCATGATAATTTAAGTTATTCCCCTAAAAGTTATATTAATACAAGAAGATAATCTTTTTTAAGAAAATACAGAGTAATAATTTTTCATTATATTACCTTTAAAATTTATTTTCAATAAGGTATATTGGAAATAAATCAATTCCGTTTTTCCTAAAAAAATATCTTTTTTTCGAATATGTTCCGACTTAAGAATATTTCAAATTTAGTCGGAGTTTTTCTTTGATAATTTTAATCCATTTTTTTTAATACTTAAAAGTAATTTCTGATAAATTTTTATGTCTCACTCTTCTTTTTGTATTGTTATAATATATTATAAGCGAAATTACAACTAATAAGCTGATAATAGATATCAGAGAAATAAGTTCTAATTGAAGAGAATTTTCAATATTTTTAGGATTTTTTGAATTTGGGTCTTCAAGTGTGGGTGACTGAATGAGAAGTTCAAACTCAAAATATAACTCCTTGAAGAATTGGTTGCTTAAAGCAGTAAAGATTATAAGGTTAAGGCCTATGGTTAGATTAGAATAAGACGATACAAATATCTCAATTATTCCGGAAGAGTTTGTGGTATAATTTTTTTTATAGAAAACAAAATTTTTTGAGATGATCTTAAGTGAAATTATGTGGTTTGTTAAAAAGGAGTTGTTATTTAATGATGTGTTATAAAATCGAGCTTTAAAGTGTAAAACCTCTCCGAAATTCAAATAATCTTTAAAACCTATCAATTCGCAAGATATATTCCTTTTAATAGTAATAATTTCTATAGTTTCTAAAAATATGTCTGCGGGCATACCTTCTTGAGATAAGTACAAATAAAAAATGACATAAAGACTATTAGTGTTATTCTTTAATGTTAAATTCAAGTCTTGAATATCTACGATCCATACATCACTATTGATCCCTGTTTGAGTATATTCAGAAGATTTCCAAAGAAGGTCATAGGAAGCATTATATATTTGAATTTGAATAAAATATTCCTCATATGAAGAATTAGTATCTAAGTTCCACTCTGCATTAATTATTATTGATTCATCAACATAATAGGTATCTTTATTTGTATCGAATAAAATTACTTCGCAAGGATAGCCTTTAGCAATGCTAGGGTAATAAAACAATCCAATTGAAACAATAAAACAAATTATAAAAATACTTTTTTTTTTCACATCAATATTTTTTAAATAAATATAAAAACTCGGTTATTTTTAATTTTCCCTTAGTTTTAATACATTCCGCTTAATTTTTTTAAATCTTTTTATTCTCTATATATCGCAAATCGAAAAAAAGTAAAGGGAAATTTAAGTTGACTTAAAATCATTCTCTAATACAAAAAAATTTTATTATACCAAGTATTTATTTTATAAAATAATCAAAACTAAATTAAATTTTGAAAAAAAATGGGAAAAGTTAGAACTATCTTAATTAAAAAAGTTTCAAAAGAACTAATAAGTAAATATCCAGATATTTTTACTACAGATTTTGAAGAAAATAAAAAATTGTTAGACAAATATCTTGAAATTGATTCAAAACATTTAAGAAATAGAATTTCAGGCTATCTTGTAAATATTCTCAAAATTAGGGATAGAGAAATTTCCAGTTTAACATAACTTAATCTATCTCTACTAAAATCTCGAATTAAATGTAACAAAGAGAAATAATTGGTGATTTATATTACGAACGATTCAAAAATAATGGCAGATCTTTTGCGTTCTGGTTATACTATGTTAAATTTGGCATGCCCTGAGTGCAATAATCCTCTTTTTAGAAATAAAAATAACGAAACTTTTTGTTCAATATGCAATAAAAAGATTTTATTCCAGAAGGATATAAATCCTCAAAGTTCTTCTGCCAGAATTAATGACAGTTTGAATGACAATAAAAATAGCCTTGATTTATCTTCTTTACAACAAATTATTGAAGAAAAAATAACCTACCTCTCAAAAATAATGAAAGACGAGACACAAATAAATTTGATCGAAAGGAACTTGAAAATTTTATTACAATTATTTAAACTTTTAAAAAAAATAAGAAAGAATAATGCTTCTGCCGGGATTTGAACCCGGGTCACAAGGGTGAGAGCCTCGCATGCCTAATCCTTATTCTTAGTTATGAGAAAAGATTGACCGAACTACACTACAGAAGCA
>Ga0114923_10000740_pt1 | contig 23975 bp, 14 predicted proteins | sample SumtaG_FD_89578 | JGI IMG/M metagenome (GOLD analysis project Ga0114923, IMG submission 89578) | Deep subsurface microbial communities from Indian Ocean to uncover new lineages of life (NeLLi) - Sumatra_00157 metaG | ecosystem: Environmental > Aquatic > Marine > Oceanic > Sediment | place: near...
CCATGTGTCCCTTCTGAATACCTTCAGATGCAAGGGCTCTCAGTGCCGCCAAGTTCTGTGCTAAACCAACGCTCGCTATGACGTGTGCCAACTCAATAGCTTTCTTCACCCCGAGAATCTTAACACAAGCTCTTGCAACGGGGTGAACCTTTGTTGCACCACCTACTAGACCTACGGCCATTGGAATTTCGATAGAACCAACAAGATTGCCATCTGGGTCCTTCTCATACTTGGTGAGTGAGCTGTAACCATCTACTGCTGCATAACTGTGCGCACCAGCTTCAATGGCTCTGAAGTCATTACCAGTTGCAACTACGACTGCGTCAATTCCGTTCATGATGCCCTTGTTGTGTGTGGCACATCTGTACGGGTCTGCTTCAGCAAAGGCCCAAGCTGCAACAATATCTTGAACTACTTCTTCGCCACCAAGTAATTCCTTGTCAAAAGTTGCTCGAACACGAACCAATCTGAATTCTGCAAGATTGGAGAGGATTCTCAGGATTACTCTCCCTCCAGTAATCTTCTCGATACGTGGTGCCAGAGCTTCAGCCATGGTGTTGACTGCATTCGCACCCATAGCATCTCCACAATCAACAATCAACTCACAGATGAGCATCGGTCCTACTTTCGAATCGATTATACGTACTCTGATATCTCGTGCTCCACCGCCAAATTTAACGAGAATTGGGTCCTGTGCATCAGCAAGTTCCAGAAGTTCATCTTTCACTTCAAGGATCTTGTCTTTTGCTGCGTAGGGTGTTGGAACTTCAACGGTCTGTATCTGAGCAATCATTCGTGGACCTGTATCAGTTGCTGTGAATCCTCCAAGGTCTCTTGCCATTCGTGCTGCATTGCTTGCTGCTGCAACAACTGATGGTTCTTCGATTGCCATAGGAATAAGATAGTCCTGTCCGTTAACTTTGAAGTTGGTTGCGATTCCCAACGGGAGTGTCATCGCTCCTACGACATTCTCAATCATATGGTCCAAGACTTCCAGGTCAACCTTACCTGGATCAACCAGTGGTCCAAGATCTTCTTCACCGAGACCTGTGACTTCCATGAGTTTCTTCACACGTTCCTCGCGTGATAGCTTATAAAATCCGGAAACTTTAGAATCATCAACCATTCTGAAACCTCCACAGCAATGCTACAATGAACCTGTGATTCCATAAAAGAATGTCCCTAGCACAGTTTATCTTGTTTCAAAATCCTTGTTAAGCTATGTCAGTAGCCACAGGAAGGAGCGTGGGCATGTGTCTTGCGTTCATGTTTGGATTAATGGCACTCTTCATGGGACTCATGTTCACTTTCATATTTCCCAATTTTGATCCGATCTTTGAGATTGTTTCCGCAGTAACTCTCTATGGTGGTATATTGCTTGTAATCTTGGGTATTGCATTACTTCCAGGTGTACGAAGAACCAATGCAATAACTAGAAGTATTCTTGAGATAGCCGCAGTCAGAAAAGAAGTGACTATCTCAGAGATAAGTCAAGAAACAGGTCTTGATAGGGAATACGTGCGTGAAACTATTACTAAATACTTGATGAGCGGTTACCTATTTGGGTATATTGAAGGAGACCTCTTCGTTCGTGATACAGCAGGACGCCCTCGCTTTCCTCATCGGCAGCGGGGTCTATTCGAAGCTGGTGAATGATTAACCCTTCAACCATAGGGTTTATTTCACAAGTCCTTGACGATGCTAACTAGTTGAGCATCATGAGTTCAGAGCGAGACTTTAGCGATATCATCACTGGCTTAGCCAAGAAACGTGGTTTCTTCTGGGGACCTAGTCCTGAGATTTATGGAGGTAGCGCTGGATTCTATGATCTGGGACCTTTAGGCAAGCTCTTGAAGAATCGACTTGAGAATGCTATTCGGACATCCTTCGTCAGAGCAAACTTCTGGGAAGTTGAATGTCCAACGGTTTCACCAGAAGCAGTCTGGAAAGCTTCAGGTCACCTTGATGGTTTTATTGACCCTGTCACAAAATGCACAAAGTGTGAGCAGATATATCGGGCAGATAACCTCATTGAAGAACAAGCACCTGATACACAGATTGCAGGCAAGTCGGTAGACGAATTGACTGAGATAATCAAGGAACTCGGTATTGTCTGTGCTTCATGCAAAAGCCCACTTGGTCCTGTAGACTCTTACAATTTAATGATGAAGACAAGGCTGGGTCTTGATCAAGATGCTTACTTGCGACCTGAAACTGCTACTTCGACATACCTTCTGTTCAGACGGTTTCTTACGTTCTTCAGAGACAAACTTCCTATGTCTGTCTTTCAAATTGGTAAAGCCTATCGTAATGAGATTTCACCACGACAAGGAATGTTGCGTTTACGTGAGTTCACACAAACCGAGGGTCAGATATTCATCCTAGAAGAAGATGAGATGAATTGGCCACGATTTGACGAAATCAAAGATGAAGAACTCCCTCTACTCTCTCTTCAGATTCAAGAGAAAGGAAAGGACACTCCTGTCAAGATGAAGATGTCTGACGCTCTAAAGAAAGGTCACTTCCAGAAACCCGCATATGCATGGTGTGTCTATCTTGCTTACTCCATCTTCAGAAACATGGGCTTCTCTGAGGATAAGATGCGGCTTCGTCAGCACCTCCAGACTGAACGTGCCCACTACGCTCAGGATGCTTGGGACATAGAGATTCACACAGACAGTTTCGGTTGGGTCGAATGCTGCGGAGTTCACGACCGAGGTGACTATGACTTGACTCGTCATCAGGAGTTCTCGAAAGAGAAGTTGCATGTTAAAGTGAACAAGCAACCAGTAGTTCCAACTGTGCTTGAGATTGCCTTTGGAGTTGAGAGACCTCTCTTCTGCCTGATTGACAATTCATTCCAACCTGAGAGTGAAGCGCGTGATACTGACTGGCTCAAGTTTCCGCCTGAGGTTGCTCCTATTCAGATTGCTGTATTTCCATTGATGGGCAAACCTGAACTCAAAGAACCTGCACAGGGAATCTACACTGATATCATGGATGCCGGATTCATTGCACAGTTCGATGTTGGTGGTTCCATTGGTAAGCGGTATCGAAGACAGGATGAAGTCGGTACTCCATTTTGTGTAACTATCGATTACACCACTCTTGAGGATGGAACAGTCACTATTCGAGACCGTGATTCAATGGAACAAGTAAGAATTCACAAAGATAACCTCATCACAACAATGAAAGATCTTGTTAAGGGGTCAATCCAATTCGATTCTATGAAATGAGTGAACTGATGTTAGTCATGTGGATTCAACAACAATCTCAATCATGTTTAGAATATGATGTCCTTATGCATTGTGACTCTACCTTTGATAATCGGTACACCTTCTTCGATACAGTGCTTGCATCTCCCTTCAGCTCTAGTTCTATCACCACCAAAGCTACCATCTTCTTTCACAACCCTGTGACAGGCAACAACTGGAAAGAGCGGATTCTTGTGTAAGGAATTTGCTACAGCTCGGTATGCCTTTGGACTACCTATCATCTTTGCAACTCTCCCATAAGTACTAACTTTTCCTTTTGGAATCTTGAAAGTAGCTGCATAGACTCTGCTGTCGAATTCAGTATATCCCTTGATCTCTAAGGTTGCACGTACAACATCTTCCTCTGTCTTGATTTTGCTGAGGTCCATATGTAATTTCTCCTGTGATTATTCTTTCATTTTCTGAATATGGCTCTTTCACTCATAGCAGTTGAGTGAATATTGGGAAAGAGAGATAAGGCCGGTGGTCTATCTATGATTCCGAGAGGGTGATTGATGAGCGAAACAGATGAACGCCTCACGATTAAGAGCATCCTGGTTGCCGTGGATGGCTCAGCACATTCAGAGAAAGCAATAGAATACGCGTGCGCCATGGGTCCACCTTTAGGTGCTGAAGTTGTGTTATTGCATGTAGTTCCCATGGTTGTTTCTGCTACACCCTATCATGATACCGTTTCAGACCAACCTTTCCTATCACTTCAGAAGGTTGGTGAAGATATTCTAGAGAAAGCAAAGAGACATGCAAACCGATGTGGTTGCGAAGTCATTGATATGATATCCAACGGAGACCCAGCAGCTCGCATCATCGATATTGCAACTGAGAGAAAAGCTGATGTCATCATTATTGGCTCTAGAGGCGTTAGTGGAATCAAACGTTTGTTCACGGGCTCTATCAGCGATAAAGTTTCAAAACATGCTGCATGTCCCGTTATGATTGTCCGATAATCGAGTTGTTGAATATTGCCAGCTCAGAGCAACTATGGTGTAACAGTGGATATTGGTACAACAAATATCACATTCAATCTTCTCGAAATTAGTGATGGAACAGTATTGAATCAACACCATATGAGAAATCCTCAAAGTTCTCATGGAATCGATATTATATCTCGGATAAGTTTCGCAACAAGGGTTTCGGAAAATCAAAAACTACTGGTTAGAATCATTCGAGAAGCTGTCAATAATGCAATAGATGGATTGCTTAAGGAAAAAAGAATCAATCCCTCACGAGTTACAGATTTCGTTATTGTTGGGAATACGGTGATGCATCATCTCTTCTTCGACCTGTCTCTAGACTCTTTATTGCGACCACCTTACAAAGCGTCCCATAAGGAATCGATTCTGATACCAGCTTCTGAAGTAGGATTGAGCGTCATACCAAATGCTCAATGTTATTCACCACCAATAGTTGAATCATTTATCGGTCCTGATGCTATTGCGGTTTTATTGGAGAGTCAATTCACTGACAGAGGTGGAACTAAAATCGCCATTGATGTTGGAACGAATACTGAGATAACTCTGGTCACACCTCAAGGTATCTGGATTGCGTCAGGTGCATCTGGTCCTGCATTCGAGGGGTGGACAATTGAGTGTGGGATGAGTGGAGAATCTGGTGCGATTGAGAGTGTCAGAATTGACGGCAAGACCTACGAACCCACAATTTCAGTTCTTGATGGTGGTAATCCGCGAGGAATCTGTGGGACCGGAGCTGTATCAGCAATAGCTTCACTCCTTGATAGCGGATTGTTGCTACCACGAGGATCCATCAATCGAGATATCACATCAAAGTGGCTCTCACTTGATTCCAATATCGCAAAGTACATTCTTGCAACTGGTGATGTGACTTCAACATCAAAGGATATTGTCATCGCACAAACGGATATACGAATGCTTCAACAATCTAAAGCTGCAATCCGAGCTGTCATCGAGATGCTAATGAAGAAATCAGATTGCAAATCAAGAGATATCACTGAGGTGTATTTAACAGGAGTCTTTGGCACGAGTCTCAATATTGAAGATGCGTATCGTATAGGTATGTTTCCGCGTTATGAGAATGCATCAATTACTCAAGTTAGAAATGGTGCCATCAAAGGAGCTGGTCTTCTACTCACTGAAGAGCATCGAAAGAATGTTGAGAATCTAATAGGGAAGTTGAACTACATCGAGCTAACTGAGGAAGAGGAATTTAAGGAACTGTTCTTTTCCTCTCTTCATTTTCCTAGTAAATGAGTGTTTCAGGATCGAAGATTTCTCCATTCCGTATTCTGGATGAAGACAGAGGTCTTCCATCCGCTGTTCGAACTCTAGGAATTATGATAATGTGAAATCTTGCGAGTCCATTATCAATTCGCATTTGGTTTATATCAAATGAATTCTGGACAACCCCAATCTCATCAGATATGATAAGGGCTTCAAGATCATCCATTTTATCAGCTCCTCCTTCCCTTGTGTCTATCGGGAAAATAGAGCATCTCTCAACATCACCTTCCGCCCTAATGAATTCCTCAATCTCCGTATGTCGCTCTTTGTAAGATTGAATGAGGTGTTTCTTAGTCTTATACTGAAGCATCTTATCCGTTGTCAATCCAATAGCTACGTTCTTTCCAATCTTGAATGCACTTCTGAGGATATGCTTGTGTCCTTCATGCAGGTGGTCGAAAGAACCTGCGAAGACGACCTTATTGTAAAGCCATGGGTCGTCTCCCAGGAATTACACACTCCTTGACTCGATAACCTCTGCTTCTGCTAGGTCTTTCACAATCTTCAGAAGTTTACCTGACTCGATATCTCCGAATTCAAAACAGAGCATATCCCAAATGGTGTCAAGTGATGTCCAATCTTCGGACATGTTCAAGAGTTCATCCAATCTGTCCCATGAGTGTGGGTCTTCTCTTCTCATCCTTTCATACTCGGGAGCCTTGTCCCCGAGTTTCTGAATGAGAAAAGTTGGACTCAAAGCATGTTCGTGAATGCGCTTGATTTCCATACCAAAACTTTCGGGATCTAGAACAATATCATCTTCTTGCATTGCTTCAAGTCCGACTTCAGCACATGCGCCTTCGTAGGCTTTTCGTGCAATCACCATCTCAGTGGTGTAAGCCATTTGGAGACTGGTCTTCAATGCAGTTCTGATTGCTTCTTGTTCAGCGATCAATGACCATTCAGTTGTAGCCTTATCAAGAGTTGCTTGACCCAAGTCATGAGCGAGACCAAGCCATCGCAGGACTCTTGGGTAAATCTTCTCAGGGTCTCCAAGACACCTTGAGAGTTCAGTTACACCTTGTGTTGACACACTTTGCATGAGTTCAATGAACTCGTTTCGAGCAAGGGTCATGACGGTTTCTTCGTACACGTGTTTTGGCAGAACCATCGAGAGAGATGTGAGTGCTGCGATTCTCGATGCATAAGCCATCTGTCGTGTGTCAATCTTGTCTATGGTGTCGGTTGAAGTGTGGTAGAATCTGTCCGGACTCTGATTCAGCATCACAGCTGGAATTCCAACTGTACTATCAGTTAGCATGAAGTGGTCACTACCTGCACTATACCTGTCATACTTGAAGGGTAACGGTGCCATTGTGCCGCCTTCTCTTCTGTCGTCCTTGCGAGTTGCTTCAGTAGCTCCCCAATATCGGACAACGTTGTTCAGAGTACTTGGTAGTGAGAAGGGTGTTCTAAATAGATGAAGAGTAGAACCGGCCTTTGCTGGATCTGCTCCGACCATATCCATGTTGAGCATTCCAACACAACCCTTCAAAGCTGCCTTTTCTCTGTCAATGAAGTAGATTGTACCTGACCATTCAGGCATCCAAATGAAACGAATTGAGTACGATGGCTTCGGAATCTTACCTTCATCGATTAATTGTGAAATGACTCTGAGTGCTTCCATGATAGCCCCACTTCCAGAGGCATTATCATTTGCACCTTGATTTGGATGGCATACATGAGCTGCAAGCCAGAATTCCTTAGTCTTATCCTCTCCAGGAATAAGGGCTGTAAGTACTTCGATCTTACCCACCTTGAGTGAAGCATCAACCTTAGCTTTCACTTTGACCGTCTTTCCTTCTTCAAGCATACCTTTCAGCTTGAGGCCATCTGCTTGAGTTAGGGAAAATCCGAATCGTGCTGAGGCTTTCTCATTTCCGCCTGGCCAGATTGCATCGTACCGTCTTAGGTCGGCAATTTCATCTCTGTCTGAAGGAGGTACAAAGGTCAGAAGACCAGCTGCGCCCATCTTTACGCACGCAACTTGGTGAACCATTCTTGCCATTCCTTCAGTTAGGACAATCTTTCCCTTGACATCCTTTCCTTCATAGTCCTCAGGACTTAATCCCTTACCGACATAGACAACTTCTGCTTCCATGTCTGTAGACGTAGAATGTGCAATGAGAGAAATCGGTTCTGCAGTGTAATCTGCAAGCAACTTTTCTTCTGGCTCGATTAATGTCAACTTTCCTGATTTTGCTTTCCATCCATGAATTGCTTCCCATGTACCAATGGTCGTTTTTCCATCAGCTGGATATTCATGCAGTTTGACTTCAACACCAGAAAGTCCTTCGATTTCTTTCTTCAAGTACATCACTGCATCATGAAGTCCAGGACTTGCCTGAATTCTATGATGCGTGGATATTGACTGAACATATCCTTTGGCTCGAATACCTGAAACGGTATCTGCCACTACCTTAACAATCTCTTCTGGTAGCATAATTACCACTCACACACGTAAAACGAGAGAAATTCTAGCATAAGAAGCCTACGAATACAGCTATTTTGTACAAAAGAGGTAGAAAAAGGAAAGAGATGCCGAAGTATTCACTCAGGCATATCGTGTATTAATTTTGAATGAATCTATGGGGCTGTAGAATCAGCTGGAATCACTACATCTTCTGGTCTTGCACCAAGTTCTGCATCAAGTTGAAGTAATGCAGGTATCGAATCTCCGATTAACTTCAGCTTGTCACGTATTTCCATTGTCTTTGCTTCTTCTTCGGTCTGCTCGTTGTAGAACCAGGTAAGCATTGACTGAGTAGATCTGTCTCCAAGCCTATCAGCAATGTCGCCAATCTTGTAGATTCTCTCAGTGACAATTGCTTCGTGATGATATGCGTCTGCGAAGACATCGTGAGCTGAAGCCCATTCGGTCTTAGGAGCATCAATTTGCTTCATCGTGACCCTAGCTCCCCTCTCGGTGAGGTGACGATAGAATCTCATTGCATGTGCAAATTCTTCCTGATATTGAATTTCCATCCACTTGGCCATTCCGCCGAGGTTCTGTTCCTCTAGCCATGTGCCCATTGAGAGGTAAAGGAATGCAGAATACAGCTCGAAGTTGAGCTGGTCATTTATTGCGTCTACTAATTCTTGTGAAATCTCCATATTATGCACCTCAACTAACGGTATTTTCCTTCCGCTGTTGATATACTTCACAATAGCTAATTATTTTGTATTTAAACTTTCGATATGACACTGGAAGAGAGGTAAAATTTCAGTAGAGGTCTGTCCAACGAACCTTTTTTTGATGGGAATAGAAGGTTTTGATTTGTATTAAGCCGGAGTGACGACTATGGCGATAGCGGATTTAACGATTCTTACAATTCTCTTTGAGTTACTTCCCCCTTTGATTGTAACTTTTGTCTACCTTATATTCTTTGGAAAACGGAAGAGTAAACTCATTGAAGTATTCATTGGAGTAATGTTTCTCAAGAGCATAACATGGTTCTTGTTGGGCATTGCATTCGATTTGTTGGTTTATTTACCATTGGCAGATCCTGTTGTTGATACGACTGGTCTATCATGGGCATTATTTACCGATATGCTGTTCCAGTTTGCATTCTCCTTGCAAGATTTCCTCACATGGATATTAATTGCATTTTACGCTGTTCTATTCGGGATGGGCGTATTAGCAATCAAACTATTGCTTCAGGACCCATTGAAGATGCGATTCAAGAATGTTATTCGAAGAATCACAAGAAGGGAGCCTGAGAGTGATGGATTTGCGAATTTCAGAGACCGTGTGAATAACATTCGCTTTGAAGGAGTTGAACCTCAGCCACTTGACCCAGAAGTCCAATCAAGAGTTTGGCGTGATGCATGGAAAGATTATCTGATTATTGGGCTGGCTACGCTTATTCCTTCAATCTCAGCATACATGGGAGGTATGGGTGAATACATTCAAGCTCTGGATACAGGTATTCCAGTAGTAGCTAACAATTACCTTCTTGCAATCACAATATTCCTAACATGGATTTATAGATTCGGATATCCCGCATCAAACAGAATTGCAAAAGGTGCTGGATTGCATTTGGGTGACCGCGATCTTGGTAGTGAAATGATGAGAGGTGTACTTGGATGGTTCTTTAGATTGAACATCCTATTGTCCGTTTACACAATCGTTATTCAGGTATGGACCTTTCTAAGTTCAGATATTGTTGGTGTTGCAGGTTATGTGGCAAGCTACTATATTTTCGGTCTATTGTACGCTACTCCACCAATTATCTTTGCTATCTTGATCTTGCCAATTGCAGAAGACTTTGCTGTGGTCTTTTACAAGAGATTATTCGATGGAATGACTCAAGCTAGGTCAAAATTAGGCACCATCAATGTTCGACAAACCTTGGAGAATCTAGTAACTGGTGTTGGAACTGGTTTCATTGTCAGCCTGGCTGTCATTGGAGCGATAGTTGCAGCAACACTCAACTATACGCTGGGTGTATTCTTTGTGCCTTCTCAATTGGGTAATTCAGTGCAATTTGATATCACAGGGGCTTTCAATAACTATGATCTCTTCTCACCTGTAATTTGGACTTTGCTGATGCTTGGAATTCCATTCGCATTCATGCTATTTACAGGTATATTTGGACACATGGTACGAAAGAGAACTGGTGGCGGAATAGAGACCTTTGCATTTCTATCCGGCGCAACAGTGGCTCTTGTAACATATTTGGAATGGGTTAGAGTTGACTATATTCTAGCTGCGTTCACAACGTCGACAAATTACGCAGGTTACATTTTCAACAGAATCATTCCTGTCCCAGTTGTACCGGGTGAAAGCGACTTCTTCTGGCGTTTGGTTTCACAATTTGTTATCAATTTACCAATGTTCGTCTTCACTGCACTGTTTGTCTTGTACTTCTTTGACTTTCGTGCGAAGTGGAAGGAAACAATGGGTGATATGGAAGGCCCGCTGCTTAACACTCACAAAAAGGACATTATAGATTCAGTCTTGATGTTCTTTGGTGGTCTAGCAGTTTCCCTAATTGGTGTCTGGGTAGTAATCTTAGCTCTAGCAGATCCTGTATTTGTAATGAATACTCTACAGATACTTCTTTCTAAGATAGGTGACCCAGATGGACTTGAAGCGATTCTCCTGCCTGTACCATTTGTCCATACTGGGCTGTTTGCTATTCTTGCTGAACACAATATTGTCAGAACGCTTTTGATCCTAATCATAGGACCTGTGTTCTGGTCTGCTGTTCTCTGGTTTGTTGGTGTGAAGAAGGAAGGCAAAGAGAAACTGGTTGGAACTTGGAGTGTTGTTCTCCTTGTCGTTTGTGCTGCAGCAACATACATCTGGACACAGTTTGATGCATTGCAAGGTTTGTTCAACAGCCTTGCACCAAATGAGTTTGCCGCACAACTAGGATATCGATCTTTGTTTGTCTTTGGAATACCCATACTACTCATTGGGTTAGTATCGGTGGTGAATATTGCTCGAGGTAGAGGGGTCGGAAGTACTTGGTTCCCGCTATTCATTATGATGTTTGCACTCGAATACTTCGTCTATGATGATCAGTTCACCTTGATTGCATTGGTCGTTGTACCACTATTCCTCGCGGCTGGCTATAGGATATTCTTTAGTAAACATGTGAATGAAGGTGAAGATTTCCTCATAACCTACATCAAGTTCAGCTTGATGTCGCTTGCAATATCTGAGGTCTTATCTACTGCTCTTACAATAGGTGGTATCGCAATCATCCAACTTACTGCTCCACCACCGACTGGAGGTAATGTGGCATGGTTCCTAGCCTCAATATTACCACATGCAATCATAGAGATTCCAGTATTCTTGGTGGCTGCAGCAGCTTCAATTCGTATTGGGAAAAATCTGTGGCCAACAGTTGAATCTGAGGATTGGGAGTCTATACCCTCGAGAACTAGAGCACTGCTAGGTGATAAGCGCACTTGGAGAACATTCGCTTTGATTGCCTTTATGCTGATTCTTGCAGCATTGATTGAATCATTTGTCACTTGGCGCATCAGTGACATGTTCTTGCCATAGCTTAATTGAGTGAGAGCGGGGTCACTCCCGCTCCCCATTCTTATTTCGGAAAATCGAATTCTTCTTCATTTTGTAGGTCTAATTCAATCGACGTAGGCTTATATTGCATCTACAAGATAATTGTGTAAATGCGCCGCTGTTAGTGATAATACCGTTTAGGGATGCAGTACGTACCATTCCTTGATTGGTTTCGAAGACACAGCATGTTCGTGTTCTTGCTTGAAGCAGCTGCGGTCGCTAAGAGAATTACATTGAGGTGTAAAACACGAAGCCTATTACAAAGATGTTCTCACTATTTGCACTAGTTCTATTTTCCTTATCATTATTCATGACTCCTCCAGTTGCAGATTTATCAACTGAAGAGTCACTTACAAATCCATATTCATATCCTATGTATAATCGACAGACAATCGCAGATTATCCCGAAAATTATACTCAGGTTGATTGGGACCTTGGAACTGTCAACGAAGAGCATAACAATACTTGGAGTGATAATCACTATCGATTTGGACCAACAATCAACTGGCATACAAGAAATACAACTGATTCCAGTTTGATAGGTTGGCAAGATGCAATTGCTATAGACGAATATGTCGATTTCAGAATTGAAATTCCTTACAGCGCTCTAGGAGGTCAGACTCCTGTAGGAGTATATCTCATGGGGCAGTACTTCAACATGTCTACACTAGCAGGCAGTGAAGGAGAATTCTACAATCCAAATAATCAACCAAACATGTGGATGGTCTATTACAATATCACTGGAGATAGTTGGCTATCTTATAGTTCCACTAATGCGATTTGGCCGCAAGGTATACCTGAACTCGAATCAGGTTTCACCTTAGCAGATATTTGGGGAACTGCAGTTGATCCCTATTTAGAAGTAGATTATCCTTCCTTAGAATATGTTGCGGGTGCAGAATCTTACTGGGCTAATGTCCGAGTACGATTCAATTCATCTACTATTGGAGGATTTTACACTGTTTCTTGCGGTGTCCAAGATCAACAATTCAACGCAATCGCACAGAGTAGATTTGAGGAATTCAAGAGTGGAAGAATGATTGGAACTACATTCGACTTCTTAGTAGATCAAGCAGTTGGTGGATACTACGATTTTGAGAGAGTATCTGATGATGGAAGTCATGTCTATTCTGCTACTCGTGGTGTAGATTTCAACATGACTGCAACAATTATCAACGGCACTATTTTGGATAACGCGACAATACTATTTGAGATTCCCCGCGAAATTATTACTCAGCAATGGGTATATGGTCTATACATGGTAACCGAAGAAGTTACAGGAGTCTGGGAGTATGATAATGTCACTGAAACTTATTGGTGGAATGCAGCAAAGACAGTGAATTGGACATCTCAGAAAGAAGGTTTCCATTTTGAAGAAACATACACATGGCTTGATACTGGAAGAGAATACCTCTTCACAGATGAAGGTGGTTTTACTCATTGGCGATGGACTGATGGTATGGCTGCAATAATTTACGACTTTGAAACCGGACTATTCGACACCTTGCTCGCATATCGTTACCAGAATTTTACTTTCGTGGATGATTACTGGGAGCGGAATGAATGGTTTGAGTACGAACCTTGGCCAGTAGATGGTAGTATTCCTCTACCTTTTGTGGTGAATGAAACCACAAGCGAGTCGTACTGGGTTAATGGTTCTATTGTTGTGACCTTCCGTGGACATATTGGAGATGATATGCTTCCAACCACGGGTGAGGACAGCAGACCACTCAGTGTTCGGGAAGTTATTTTGGACATCAATGGTCGTAATCTTGCACCAAAGGCACGTTTACCAATATCTTCTCCTGAACTTGCAGTACAGTACGATTTGCTAAGAGAATTAGCAATCGAATCTCCAGTTTCACTTGTAACGCTGACTCATGAGGGTGAACAATATCAACCAGATTGGATGTTCCAAACTGATGTTGGTGAACCCTTTAAGGTGAAATCTTGGCTCCAAGGTGGTGCTGACTACTTTGAAGACATAGATGGTATTGGTTTCTTCATGAGGGCTTACCAAGATACCTGGGGTTTCGATGGAATGAATGACTGGAACCAATGGTCTGAGATTGAGATTCAAATACGTATTGATCCTCAAGGTATGGTCGATGTTGCAGTCTATAACAGAACCGTTCGAACTCAGTGGTCTTTTGGTGAACATTGGGATTGGGTCATGGTTGAAGTTATGCCTGGTCGATGGGAACCTCAATGGATAATGTTTGAGGATTGGTTCTGGGAAGAAAAGACCTGGGACTTTATCGCTAACGATTGGACTCCTGGTTGGCTCTCATTTGAATCACCTAGTCTAAGAATGCCAGTTCACTGGCTTGATGTTACAAATATAATGCGAGACTTAGTTGGAAACGACCTTAGAGTAATCTTTGATATCGAGCCAACACCGGAACTACCACAGCTTGAGTGGGAATGGAAATACTTCTATGGTGAGCTCACCTGGGTCGAAGATTATGAATCTGGATGGGGCGAGCACACAATTCTTGGTTGGAACGAAAATACTGTGTACAGTTACATTAACGGAACTGATAAGCTCCACATGGATGAGCCAATTCGAGCTGAGATTTTCAGGAACAATGTGACAGGAGATCTCTATGAACGTGAAAAGGTTCCATTCGTGGAGATTGATGGTGAGGAAATTGACTTAGAACCTTACTACTTCACAGATATGGAAACGACCTGGAAAGAAAATGTCAGAACTGAGTTCAATTATGAAACTGGCATGGATGACTACTTCATCAAGTTTGCTAATGGTACTGAAATTCAGATATATACTGGTAGTATTGCTGTTGTATATAATATCACTTTACCAGCGCAGAGCGATACTTCGTTCCTAGCTTGGGGTGATAGTTTGATGTACACTGGTACTGACGATCTTCATTCCATGATTGCTATAAATGGTACTTTCATTGTTGGTGATGGAGCTGCATTTTGGAACAATTATGCCTCCACTCCTTATGCAGTTGTTAACACTTCAATGGTCGAACATACCTATGTTACCTATGCAAATGGAGTAAATCCTCTCTACATGGTTGGTTGGCCGGAATATATCGGGGCTGACCATTATGTCATGTATCTCAATGGAACCTATGAGCCATTGGAATTCTGGAAGAGTCCTGGGTGGGGTTATCAATACTGGAACGTGTCAGACGCAAGTTTCTACAAGTTTGACTGGCCGTGGGAGTTGATGACTGGGACTTACGAGTCACAGCAATTCTTTATCCCGCACTTTATGACCAATTCCCATGTTTACACGATGGTAAGCGGTCTAAAGTACCAACTACCAGCACCAGGAATCCCAATGTGGAGTCCACACGAATTGAATAATCTGGAAAATATCTATGATTTTGTGAATGATAGGTATTTTGCAAAAGAGTATGCAGTTGTCGATGGATTATCCTATGAGGCTACTCTGCTACCGATGCAGGAATGGGAGCCTATGTTTGGATATTGGTACGATGTCTATGAGATTGATACTGGTATAGTCTACAACCTGACTGATTGGAGCATGGATCCATTCACTAAGTTGAGTTACGACTATGGTGACTATATGAAGAATCTACCATGGACTACAGTAGCGAATGGTACTATCTTCGTTCCTGATGTGAAACAAGAAGATTGGACAGTAGCCTATGGACATCGTGATCTGGCAACATTCGAGTTCATTGTGGATGGTTGGTTTGATCTCCAGACTGGTTACTACGACGGAAACTATCAGACCAGTATGATTCAGGAATGGAACGGTACAGGTATGTATGACTATGTTCTGACTATGTCTGGTGAGGAATACTTCTACAACCAGACCTGGAAGGCAACATTCCTTAACATCACCCTAGCAAACGGGACATTCTTCTATTCAAAGCATGATAATCCTATTGCTCTACCTACTGATCCGTTTGACTTTGAGATTGACCAGTATTACATGGTTGATATCAATGGAACTTATCAGAGATGGACTGGTTGGATGGACTTTACTGCAGAGCTCATTGTTCTTAACGAAACTATTGGCGATCCTTGGAGTGGATCCTTCTTCTTTGAAGGAAAGTGGTATCCTGTATTCCAGCAGTTCGTTGACTACTGGTATTGGGATGGTTCAATGTGGTATAGTGATAGCCACATGGAAGATAATATCGTTCCGCACGACTATTTCTTCCTGCAGTCTGTAATGAATGGGTCTCAACACGAAATAGTGGAATTGCAACGTACACCAGAGAGCTACAGGTATAACTTCCCATCTTGGGCGTTCAATGTTAGTAGTGTTGAGTATAATGCAACTGGAGCCAAGGAGGTAATCTACGAAGCATTCAGAACACAAGGATTCAGCATGAAGTTGGACTATGCTCCACTTCCTGTGACTATCATTCGTTCTCAGGGTGCTATTGTCTATGGTGCTCCTGTTCACGGAATGTGGGAGCATGATGTGTGGACTGTAGATCCTCTATCTGGTGCACTAGATCTAGATGGTGATCTAGGTACAACAGACGATCAATTCTACGTACGTGAGATTCATTCGAGTACGGATTACTTCAATGTGACTCAACAGTTCTTGGATGTCAGTATCCTTTGGGAGCCTGATAATACACAATTCTCTGATGAGTTCTCTCTCAACTCTTATACCGGAATGGTCACTTTCAATTGGACCTACGATTGGAGCGAAATGAATATCTGGACACATACTGACGGTACTAAACTGACTCCTGCAGAATATGATATCATCAATGCGACATTATTCGATTCCTATGGAAATCCAAAACCTGGTTACTGGGGCATCTCTTGGATGTTCGAAAACAGAACATACTCAGACATGCTCTCACAAGCCCAGGATGAGGGTTGGGATTGGGTTGAAGATAACTCGCAAGAATGGAGTTGGCTCTGGTGGGAACTTGATGAACACTACAGCACTGAGGTTAGTAATGGCACTCATTCAGACTTAATGGATGTCAATCTTGCCTATCAGTATGCAGGAATGTTCGCCTGGAATGATACCAGCTTGGATAATTTCATGGATATCACAATAAATAATGAAATCACGCATTACTGGATGCCTGTTGACGTAGATTCCGTTACCTTTACCACACCAGGTGAAGGTTGGGGTAATCTTGCAACCACTGGCTCTGAATATCGTGGATCCACCGAAACCATTGACTTTGGTGTCACATTTGCAAATGTGACCGGGGTGGTTTATCCATTCGGTGAAAGGTCTTACTTTGACTGGTACGAGGGCCAAGTTGTTGGTTCTGACTTTGAGGATTTCGAGGAAAGACCATCAGAAGTGCTGACCGAGGAGTTCTCAATCGATGTTCATTTCACCGGCATGTTAAATGCCACAGGCTCAAATATCGCAGAAGTGAAGTTTGACATTGGAGTTGGACAGTGGGATGTGGACTTCCCATCAGCTACCAACCCTCTAGAAGGCATGAGCTTAGCAGTTGCATTCTACAGCGACCTAGAAATCATGACTAGTGGTGGAATGACCGCCAATGCATCCTATATCAATGATGACGGACAAACTGTCACTAACGATCAGGAAGGGGCTTCATTGAACTTCACTATGGCTAGTGGTCTTAGTGATGTTGCGATGATGCGCCTTGGTGGTGCTCCATATGATTGGGCATTCAACAGTAGTTTTGCATCTACGGTAGGTGCACAGACAGTACCTCTCTCAACGTTTAGTGAAATCTATGTGTCTGGTGGAGGTAATTCTGCAACAACATTCTCAATCACCTCACAACAGTTCTATACTGTTTTGAGTTTCAAGTGGTGGGATGGTTATGCAGTATACGTTGATCCTGTATTTGTTAGTTACATCTCACATGGTGTAGCAGATGCAGCAGGTCCAACAATATCTTCAGTTTCGCATAGTCCTGCTAATCCAATGGCGGTTGATGATGTTACGGTATCTGCCAATATTCAAGACCTATCTGGAGTTTCAGAGGCAACACTCCAATACAAGATTGGTTCTGAAGATTGGTCGAATGTTACTATGACCTCATCCGGTGATATCTGGTCCGGTGATATTCCAGCACATGATCTTGATGTTTCTGTTACTTACAGAATTGTTGCTGTTGATATTGCAGGTAACGAAGCAATATCTGGTGAATCTACGTACACTGTCGGTGAAGATCCAGTCACGACCACAACGACTACTACGACTACAACTACCACTACAGACCCGGGTCCTCTTGATGAACAGCTCATGTTGCTTTTGATCGGAGGTTTCGGTGCAGTACTTCTAGTAATGGTTGTGTATGGAATACGGAAACGCAATTAGAATATCTAGAGCGGGCCTCGTGCCCGCTTCTACTCTCTTTTTTTCTACTAATAATTCGCATGAAACAAATTTCTAATCTTCTGACATCTGAGGATGCAGTTTCTCGAAGAAGAATTTGATTGCAGAAAGATGTGCTTCATACGTACAGTTGAAGATGTCATAGGAAATGCCTGTGACTGGAATTGCATTGCGGATCATAAGGCAGTTCTTTTTATCTACTCCAAAGTTTACCTCAACTAAGGTCGCGTTTGCCTTGAGTAAGGTTTCAAAGGCTGACTTCCTTGCTTTTAGTGGCAATTCAGTCATATCAATGAGGCGAGTTGTTAGTGTGATCCAATTCTTACCTGGAAATACTTCAATCACTTTAGTTTCTGTTTTTGTCTTTGGGTGTAAGCTGAAGGTCTTTCTTCCATGTTCCTCAAAATCTATCTCTAGTCTCTTCAGGTACTCTTTTGCTATGAACCAAGTCGTACTCATCTCTACCCTATCCCGAAAGGTAATAGTTTGTCCACTACTTACCAATGGTTTCCGCAGCTAACCAACTCTATTATATACAAAGACTAGTAAAAGTCTTCGCATATTCAGGTTCTCTCAACCAAAATGCCTTTAATCTCAGTTTTAGTAAAAAAACGAATGAGCTGGACTATTGCACCTGATGGTATATGAGATGCTAAGTATACTCCTTTATGATCCTAAAGACACTTTGGCGTAGACATTATACTTTATATATCCCAAACGTAAAGCTCATGCCGATTTTGTCTAACGTTTGGCGTTCATCAAAATATATATATACTAATTTTCGTGCGGAAATACCAGAACGTTCCGTAAAAACGGAACGATAGAGTCGTGAAGATAATGCAATTTCAAAAGCAGTTTCGCAAAACAACTTGTGCTATGGCGTTCTTCTTGCTATTGTTAGCTGGAATATGGAGTCCTTACACAAGTTCTGTGTATGGAGTATCTGATGGCATTCAGACTAATGATGAGTATGAGCTCTCCCAGAGCTCTGATATCCTTACAGTCCCAACTTTTCCGGATGCATTTGACTATGAGATCAATATTGTTTTTCTCGGGATCAATGAGTCCAGAATTAATAGTGCTGACCTGTTAGATGACCTTCCTGCTTGGTATGCTCCACTGGATGGGATGGTTCCAGAGATAATCTTTGATATCAATTTCACTATTTCATACAATCTCATCTTCAGTGATCAGACTGACATAGCAGACTATAATGATTTTCTAACTTTAAACTCTGAAGAGAACCTAGCTCCTATGTTCATCCAACCAGAACACTCCGTAGCTGACTATATCCACGTAAGCACTGTTGAAGACTATCTAATCCAGAACTTCATGGATGATGCAACTCCTACACTGGTTATCATTGATAGGTATACTTATGATCCAAGTAATCATGAGCCATACTATTACAATGCGACATACAACGAATTAGATGCTGAGATCGAAGGTTGGACTACGAATCCCATTCCATGGGCGTCCACATACCACTTTGCAGGTGGTGGTGAAGATGCTCGATTACTCTGGTTGGATTTGTCTGCTGGACCAACTGAATACCAGTTCTGGGACGATGGAACTACGGTTGCAGCAGAAGAAGTCACACGGATATGGGATTATAGTGAACCATCAGTTTCTCAACTTACACAAGATCTAGTCAAATATATTGCTCTATCCGTAGAATGTCGATACCTCGCTTCCAATTTCTTTCTAGCGGGATATGCCTATGAAGAAGTAAAGTTTGAAGTCCTTCTGGTTGATCTAGCAGAATCAGATTTCGCTTTTGAGGAACGCCTGAAACTTGACTACATGGTTTCTGAGTATTCTAGAGTAATCCCATTTATTGATTGGACATATTCGGTATCTGAGTGGAATTGGCAAGAAGACGCATTGTTTCAAGCAATTCTCGAATCTAGTAGATATGGTTCCACGCAGACATACAATCCTGAACGGTTAATGAATTACTGGGACTCCATCTACACTAACTTTTTCAACCAAACCACAAAACAACGATTCGTTATCCCTATCTTCCTTGTAATGACCCCCTCAGGATGGAGTTTTGACCCAGACTATGGTGGATTTGCAAGAAATGTAGATGGTGTATTTGCATATATCTATGGAAAGCAAAACGAGAACATGGTAGATCCCAGCGCACGAGATCCATTAGTTTCCCCTCTCAATGGTATTGTTATTGAAAGTGGAGAATTCTTCAATGTGTCCGGAGAATCTGGGGATTATATACAGGAATTTAACCTAACTATCGATTATCAGAACGATACTGTAAGTCTATATCTGCTTGATGATTATAACTATAATCAATACAAGGATGGGCTCGCTTTCACTGACCTATTTGGCAAGGTTTTAGAAAATGTAACATCTATTTCAGAAATCCGTTCAGCTGTTGTGGACCTTGAGGTCTACGGCGCATACCATTTCATAATTGAGAACAACGGAACTGAATCCGTATCAATTAACTGCACAGTCACAATTGCATCTGATTTCAGTGTTGGTTATACTTGGAAGATTATGCACGAGACGGGCCATGCTATGGGACTGAATCATCCACATTATGGATTCTCTTGGGGGAATTATGACCATCCCGATGCAGAGTATAATGACTATGTGAATTTCCTATGGGACATGACCTATTCACAGATGAATTATGCAAACCAAGCACCTACTATTTCCAAAATGGATATTGATATACTACAGCGAGAATGCATCCCTAGATACTGGCAAGATGCTATTCAAAATTTGACCGTTCTCTTGGAGAATGTCACTACACTTTCTGCTGAAGCACGAACGCATTTAGAAAATTCTATTGCTCTGTTTGATGATAGTGTATCCTTTTACGCTGACACGAGTACAAGTGAGAACTACAACAAATCTCTGGAAGCAGTTTTCCAAATGTGGGACTCTATTCATCTTGCGGGTATTACCCCCACAACAGCAGAACTACCATTGCTTCTCATTATTGGTACAACCGGAATAATTGCTGTCTGTGCGATAGCGGTTGGTTTTGGTGTCATGAGACGAAGAAAGAAGTAAGGATTATCTCTAAAAGAAAGAAATACCGAACAGATTGAATGGTCTGTTCGGTTCATTGTAACTAGAAACCATTGCTTCATTGGTCTTACAGTTCTTCGATAGTCTCCTTAAATACCACATTTCTCTTCCGTAAGTATTCAATAACTTGGTGATAGACTTCTGAATGTTTTCCTAATAGTTCTGGAGGAATGATTCCCTTTTCTTTGAATTTTCCTTCAAGTATAATTCGAGCAACAGCTGTACAAGTATATCCTGTTGTTCTTGCTATAGATAATATACGCTTCTCTCTATCGTACCTATCAAGCATATCAAAGGTATAACGTAATTTCCTGTCATCTTTCATTCCTTCAATGACTATCTTCATAACAGTAACATCTTCATCTCCTTCTTCAAACATCCAATGATCAAGCAGAAGTTTGTGAGTTAGCTCAATTGGTTTGATCTTTGTCCCTTTGACATCAATTTCCTCTGTTATGAAGAACCCTGCTTTTTCTAGCAGTTTCATCTGTTCTATATGATCAGGATATCTCAGTGTTTGTTCTTTCATGAACGGGATGTCCATTGTCTTGATGAGTGATCTGAGTCCATCAGTATTGATGGCTACCAGACTTCCTATTTCTGGAAAATCTAATAATTCAGTTTCAGATAATCCGGGTTTAACAACTATCTTACCATTCTCAACATATCTCGATGATTGGAAGTATTCCTCGATTACATCAATGGGTGGATATGGAGATCTATAATCAAAAAGCCAGATCCTTTCTACAGGTAATCCTCCAACATAACATAGGAAACTTTCTGTTTTATCTAAGATTGAATCAATATAACCAAGTATGATGTTACTTGAACCGGGAGCTACTCCACAGTCGATAACAGCTGTGACTCCTTTCTCCTTTGCTAATTCATCCAAGCTTAATGCATCTTCCATGAAAAATGAGATATCTACTATGTTCTTTCCAGCTTCAATTACTGCTTCAAGAGCCTTATAACCAATAGACCAAGGAAGAGCTCCAATTACTAAATCAAAATCCTTCACAATATCTTTGATGGTATTGGGATTGGATAAATCCGCACATATTCCATGAAGATCATAATCATGTTTCAGTTTATCTAAAACTTCTTGGTTAATATCAACTATTGAGACCCCAGTAGAGGGATCTTCTGCGAGTTCTCTTGCAATTACATTTCCTACATATCCTGCTCCTAATACAACAACTTTCATGTCTAAACCCCTAGCGATATGAAAAGAAGAGAAATTTCTAACAGCATTCTTAGAAGGCAGAGTCTGGTATTATATATTACTTGCGAACCATTCTCCTTGAGAAATCAAGCGATGGTTGCTCTGGTTCATTATGTATGTGACGATCCCAACGAAGTTCATCGCAGAAATCTGCTGTAAAGAGTGTCTGGCTTCTCCTCATGGAGATATCCTTATGGACAAAATCTAGCAATCTAGCTCCAGGGTAACAAACGACATAGTAAGCAAGTTCTTGGTCTTCGACATGTTTCATTGACTCGTGCGAAACACATCTATCAAATTTTGCGAGAAATGCAGCCTCGTAAACATCGACCACACCAAACTCCATTGCCCCACCCTCGCTCCAAGCTTTCACACGGTTCTCTCGTACCTGCTCTATAGTATGTGTTCCCTGACCTTTCTTCGCAAGTTCCCTGCCCCAGAACTGAACGAAATCCTTGAATGAATCTATTCCAACCTCTCTTCCTAAAATCTCAACCAGTGACGTGATTTGATGATACTGAAGTGTATACTTTGCACGACAATAGTCTATCCATCTGATTGTATCATTTTCTTCGCTTAGTCTGTACATCTCATTCAATGGGATATATTTCATAATGATTCTAAGACCTTTGTCCTTGAAGTCAGGATGTGAACCAAGAAGTGTTTTATCATTTGCAATCTTGTCGAAACCTACATCCTCCAAGGCAATGGATGTACTCTCGAGTTCTCTAACATACTTGCCCTCTACCTTCTCTAGAAATTCCTCTAGAATCTCAGGCCGGTTCCTCTCAATATAGCTGAACATCAACTCCATGGTCGATAGCCAGTCACGAATCTGCCCCTCTAGGTTGATCTCACCTGATGCATTTTCGGAATACGTTCCGTAGTATTCATACTCTGGTCTCATAGAAAACCCTTTGGTCTGTTATTATATAAGTAAAACATCCAACGCAAGTTTCTCTAACAATGACGCTTTGATGGTACACCATCAACTGGTGGCGGTGGTGGTGGTGGATTTGTTTTCACTTAGTTTGACCGTTGGAGAACAATTTGGATTTTACAGCCGGTCTCTCAGGTTGACCGGCTGCTTCTTCTTTTTCACAATCAATCAATTAGAGGAATACTGTATCTCCATATGATACCGGCAAACCATAAACCACCTCATAGATATTATAGCCTTGACCGTCCCCATTATCGTTATACCAAGGAGTTTCACTTCCACTATCATGCAATGCAGCATAGACAAAGGCTTCTTTCATAGAGATTTGCCCATCAATAGTAAGGATGTCTGCATCAACTGTTAGTAGTGGGTCATGGAATGAGAAGCTAACTAGTGCACACATAAAGTTGTAAACAAATTCATCCCAGTCCCCTTCAGTGTCACAGGCGTATGAACCTTCATCATCCGTACACGCGGTCATGATGACCCTATCTTCTGCGCTAAGATGTGAAATGAATGCACCTGATACACATTGTTCCATGACGATGATCATATTGTTGCAGGTTATAGAGTCAAGCCAGTTTGAAACTTGAGAATGAGTAAGTGCTCCACCGGAGTCCATTGGATCCCAAACGCTGATTCCATCATAACCCCCATGGTTCGTTGTGTAAAAGAACAGGGTGTCTCGAGCTCCCATTTCTGTCGCAAGAATACCAAATACAGTATCCATTGAATTATGGGTTGCTGGATAATCAACAGCGGGGTAGACATCTTCCGAAACTCCATCTTTGTACACGACATAGATGTTGTCTGAATCGTATCCGCGCATCTCGAGGATGAAATGCATGTATAGGATATCGTTCCAGTATCGATAATGATCCATCCCGG
>Ga0114923_10000741_pt1 | contig 23960 bp, 22 predicted proteins | sample SumtaG_FD_89578 | JGI IMG/M metagenome (GOLD analysis project Ga0114923, IMG submission 89578) | Deep subsurface microbial communities from Indian Ocean to uncover new lineages of life (NeLLi) - Sumatra_00157 metaG | ecosystem: Environmental > Aquatic > Marine > Oceanic > Sediment | place: near...
AATTATTAACCTTGTATCAAATAAGGAAAAAAAATCTAGATTATCTGAAAATGCCCTAAAAACCGTGAAAAAATATGACTGGGAACGCGTTGGAAATCTTTACTTGAATATCTATGAATCTCTGCTCAGTCAACCAAAATAGGAAGATGTTAAACTAACGTGAGGTTTTCATGAAGATTGCAATTGTATTAGGAACTAGACCTGAGATAATCAAACTTTCTCCTATCATCAACAAACTCAATAAAAAAAATAGTACGGTGATCTTTACTAGCCAACATTATGACTACGAAATGAGCTTGCAGTTCATAAAAGAACTTGAAATTCGCAAACCTGATCATTTTTTGAGAATTTCAAAGATGGATCCGTCCACACAAATAGGTCAAATCATATCAAGACTTTCAAAAATTCTCCTACATGAAAAACCTGATACCGTTCTAATAGAAGGAGATACGAACACGGTTTTAGCTGCTGCAATATCATCATTGAAAACAGGAATTCCTGTGAGTCATGTTGAGTCCGGACTTAGAAGTTTTGATTGGAGAATGCCAGAAGAACACAACAGGATAGTGACTGACCACATTTCAGAGCTTTTGTTTGCTCCTACTGTAGTGGCAAAGAAAAATTTGATTTACGAAAAAGTTCATGGAAAGATATTTGTAACAGGTAATACGGTGATTGATGCAATTAATTCATATTCTAAAATTTCTCAAGTAAAATCAAAAATTTCGATAGACATTAATGATTTTATTCTAATGACACTACACCGATCTGAAAACGTTGATGACAAAAAAACACTTTCTTCAATCATTAAGGCAATACTACAATCAAAAGAACGAGTGGTATTTCCAGTTCATCCTCGCACACTAAAGAAATTAAAGGAATTTAACTTGTATGAAAAACTAGTAAAATCTGAATATGTTCGTATGGTAAAATCGGTGGGGTACTTTGAGATGTTAGAATTGATGAAAAACTGTTCATTCATTGTAACCGATTCTGGTGGCATACAAGAGGAAGCTACTTCCCCAAAGATCAGAAAAAAAGTAGTGGTGGTCAGGAAAACTACAGACAGGCCCGAAGCAGTCAGCGCAGGTTTTGCAGATTTGGCTGGAGTTTCATTTTCTGGCGTTTTAACTGCAATCAAAAAAACCTCGCAGAATCCAAGAGCCTCAACCAGAAAACCTCCTTATGGCACTGGAAACGCAGCCGAGACTATTTTAAGATTAATTAGGAAAAATCTTTAGAATGATGCTAGATATGTTCTTTAACGATAATAGGCATATTCAAATTTTACAAGTTATCCAAATCTATTCAAAATACAATTAAACTTGTTGCATATGATTAAGCAAATAGGAAGATGAATGACACTTTCTTTATTCTAACGAAGAACTGGTCTTGCATTTTTGATACTCATCTAAAATCAATTTTATGACATTTTTCCAATCAAATTTTGCTACTAGATCTCTTGAATTTCTACCCATATCACGTCTAGTTTTTTCATTTTCTAAAAGGAAGATAACCTTGTCAGCCAGCTCATCTACATTCTTCACAAAATACCCATTGTATTCATTCTGAAGTACATTGGTAGGGAGTGTATCCTCCATCGCTACTATAGGTAAAGAGGATGCCATGTATTCAAGTACCTTGATAGGAAGAGCATTTTTGGTAACGGTTGTGGCCCTCAGAGGACCCACACCAATGGCGCTCTCAGATAGATACTGTGGGATTTCCTCTCGATTAACCCAGCCCTTGAAAACAACATTTCTGGAAAGATTTTTTTTATCAACGATATCTTTTAATTTTTGCATCTCAGGCCCAACACCTAGAAGAAAAAGCTCCATATCGGGTACATTTTTTGCAATTTTTGGAAGGGCATTTAATAAAACATCGATTCCCCGGTGATAATACATTACTCCCGAAAAAATGATTCGTTTTGAAGACACATTTTTTGTATAAAAATGAGAGAGCTCAATTCCATTTGGAACAACCGAGATTTTGTCGCGAGGAACTTTATAGTAGGTACTCACAGTATGCTTGGTGTCTTGATTGGATACTAGTATTCTGGTTGCATTCTGAAGGGTTTTGGAATTGTAAATCTTTTCAATTTTTCTTTGTATTGATTTGAGGCCTGAAGACTTTTCGTATACTGCATCATCGATTTTTATGATAACAGGTATGTCAAGCTCTTTACCACAGGAAACTGCTGCGCGGGGAACTAGATGAAACGGATGAAAAATAGAAAAAATAAAATCGAATTTTTCACTGCGTCCTAGTTCTATGCCTTTCTTCTTAACATTTTCCTTGCAGCGACGTGCAGCTATCTTTAAGTTTGATCTTGAAGGAGTTTTTACTTTTACAATTTTAACGCTGGAATGGATCTTGGGTTCGTATCTCTCACCAACCCAATCCACATCAGGCGTGATGACTGTAACTTCATTGCCAAGCTCTGCAAAAGAATTTGCAATACCAGCCGCCACAACGACGCCTCCGCCACTAATAGGCGGAAAGTGAAAAACCATGTATAATATCTGCATTGAATTTACGCTTTTAAAGGAGCACTAAAATGTTATGCTTAGGTTGTCCATTCCATTTGAAAAAGTCAAAAACTGGTTACTTTTCTCTGGACTTTTTGTAAATAATAATAATGATAAAAATTGTGGAGCTGTTTATTCTTTTTACAATGAAAAGAAGAAAGAATTTTGTTTTTTATATCCAGAAATAACTGGTTACTTCCTAAGTGCGCTGAGATTTCTTTATGATATAGAAAAAAATCGGAATTATCTAGAATATTCAAAATTATCTGCTAATTGGCTTGTGAGTATTTATGATAAATATGGTGGAATCATTCAAGGATTCTCTCTTGATTCCGCAAAGAAGGAGCTAATATACTCATTTGATACAGCAATTTGCGCAAAAGGATTGCTTGATAGTTTTGTCATTACTGGTGAAGAAAAATACCTTGAATACGCAAAAAAAATGATTTGGTATTTAACAGATGAAGCACTTGAAAATGATGGAAGTGTTAAACCTTACAAAAATCTAAAAACCAATGAGTTTGAAGAAAGTAAGGATGTTTGGTACAAACGAAAAGGCTGTTTCCATATAAAAACTGCTATACCATTCATCCAGCTTTATGAAATTACAAACGACCGAAGGTTGTTTGAAAATGCTGTTAAAATTCTTAATACATATTCAAAATATCAAAATCCTGACGGAAGTTTTAATTTACATCAAAACGACAAAGTTATCAATCTGCACACTCTTTGCTATGCCCTTGAAGGACTCCTGTTTGGGTATCAGGTAACAAAAAATGACAATTATCTGAAAAGCTGTTCTGCTGCTGCCAATTGGTGCGCTGAGAAAATAGAAAATGATGGCAGTATCAATTTGTGGTTCAATTCAAAATACAAATCAAAAGCTGCTTACTCGGTGGCTCAATTGATTCGTATCATGATTCTTTTAAGTAGTCTGAACAAAAACGATATTTACAAGAAAAATGTGGATAAACTTCATTCATTTCAAATCTTGTTACAGGCAGTTACCAATGATCCCAAAATTGATGGTGGATTTTATGAAGAATTATACAAATTCGCATTTAATTGGAAGAAAAGGCCTAGACTCAACTCCTGGACATCGATGTTTGCTCTGCAATCATTATACTGGTTTGAAAATTACCATGAAATTGCATTTGATAAAGCATCCAAGAGTTTGTACTAGTTAATACAAGCTTATTTAGATTCTAGGGATTTTGTTACCCAAAAAATCAAGATAGGTTCTTGATTCGAGAGTTTTTTGCAGCATTATACTTACTCTGAACGTGGTTAATTTTGTGCTATTATTTTTTTAGCTAGAAATAATTTGAAGGTAAATAAAGGGCACCACCTTATTTCAATTTGGCTTCTTCATTATTTTTTGATATAACTCTAATTCTTTTTCTTCCATCTTATCACCACTAATTTTTTTAATTATATCTAATGATTTTTTTCTTAACTTTTCTTTGTATTCAGAATCTGACAATATGCGGTTAAATGCATTAGTGAAACTTGCAGGATCGTTATCTACAAAAACAACAGCATCATCAATAATCTCTGAATAATCGTCAGAATGTTTTGACATGACAACTGGAAGACCACACGCCATTGCTTCAAGAACCGGAATGGGTATCCCCCCCAAGTTTTCCATAACCTGTGCGTAAATATTGCAAGAAACGTAATATTCATTCAACTCATCATTTGGGACTCTTTTTATGATTTTTACTTTATCTGTAATATCTAACGACTCTATTAGTTGATTAAGTGATTCAAAATTCGATCCGTCACCTATAATTAATAATTTAGCATCTATATTTTTTATAGCTTTAACTAGATATCGGTGATTTTTTTGATCAATTAATCTTCCAACAGATATGATTATAGGTTTGTCTGATACAAATTTTTTACTAGATTTTATTGAGAATTTATCTAAATCTACCTTATTGTATATAACTTGAATATTGTTTGCGCCCATTTTTTTTGCATAGGGGACAATAAACTCATACACACAAACCACCGCATTAGCATTTGCTAAAGTAAACTTTTCTAGTTTTCTGGATGCGTATGACAGTTTTAGAAATTGAAAAAAACTTCTATTTTGTTTAGCAAGATTTCTTTGTTGTTCATAATTCGTATGTAGCGAAACCACAAAAGGAATTTTTAGTTTTTTTGAAGTTTTTGCGGCAAGCCATCCTTGAACACGTGGATTAAAAGTTCGTATTATTGTTGGTTTGATATCTGATACTAATGAAATTACTTTATTTTCGTATGACTTGTAATTAGAAAGATTTACTTTTCCAACTTTGTGAATTTTTAGGATTGCCTCACCCGCTAAATTTTGAACTTTTTCCTCTTCTATTTCATCGTCGAAAAGTGAAATAACATGTATTTCTTGAAAGTAATTTTTTGGGTTAAAGTATGCTTGTTTTAGCTCACCTTTCTCAAAGTATGACTTTAATGAATCATTTGGAAAAACACAAAGCCTCAAGGGTCGTGTTGCCATATCCGTCACTTGTATTAAAAATTACTGCGGTAAAGGTACTTTAAATACAAATGTATGATTTATTGAGTATTTGTTTGACTGTAATAATTAATATCCATCAGATAAAATGTCAAATTGGTCTTTATGGATTTTAAAGTCGAAATTCATGATCAGATTGATGATAAGATTTGGAACAAAAAATTATCCGAAAGTTATGGGGGCTCTGTTTATCAAACGACGAATTGGTCTAGGTTATACAAAGACACCTTTGACTCCAAACCAATTTTCGTATTAATCAGAAACTCCAATGAAGAAATTATAGGACAACTATTAGCATTTATTCACAACAAGTATTTTTGGAGAAACACAAACATAATTTCGAAACATATTGTTTCTAAATTAAATGGGTCAATAATATCTTGGTTATATGGTCCCATAGTACACGATAATTCTCATGTAGATGATATAGTTTCGAAAATTTTGGAAGCTTTAGATGAAATAGCGGCAAAAAATAACATACTGATGATTAGGGGTAGTTCTTCTCCCCTGGCAAATCAATTTAATGATGAAATTTTCAATAGATTTGGCTATAAATTAAAATCATGGGCTACCTATGCTGTTGATTTAAACCAAAATGCCAAGGAACTTTATTCAAAGCTGGATAAGAATACGAGATATGATATAAGAAAGTCGGAAAGGGAAGGGGTCAAATTCTTTGTTGCAGAAAATAAATCTTCCTTGTATGAATTTGCTAAACTAAAACTTGAGACTACGAGTAAAAAAAAGATAAACAAAAATCCGAACATAAACAAAAAATTTTTTGATAAACGTTGGGAATACCTATGCAAGGAAGGATTAGAAAAATTATTTCTAGTAAAGTATAATGATAAGATAATAGGAGGAATTTCTAATTTAATTTTTAATCGAAATGTGGTTCAACTAGGCGTAGGTAATTTGCCACAAAAAGGAGTACCGGCGGGAAGCTTCCTTACTTGGAACGCACTCAAATGGTCAATCGGTAAGAAATATTATAGATATGACATGGGAGGAGTGAATCCTAATCCCCAATCGAAGAAGGAAGAAATGATAAAGTTTTTCAAATCTAAATGGCAAGGACAACTATTACCATATATGACATATACAAAAATTATTAAAAAAACTAAATACAAAATTTCAAGTGTTTTGATGCAGCCTAACAGACTCCAAAAAAGAATCTTAGATGCTTTTTCTTAGGATTTCTAATGTTTTTTAAGCTCCGAAATTATTCCATGAAAGAGCGTTCTTGTATTATTATCAATTAGATAAGTAATACCTAAGTAGCTTCCTATACCAATTACTACAAATAATAATACCTGTGGGAAAAATTCAAAGATACTGATTTTATAAACTAGATATTTTTCCATTAAAAAGTATATCATTCCAAAAACTCCAATACTAGAAATGAGATATTTTAAAGGATTTCGTAAAGGAATTTCCAACACAAAACTTTTTCTTAATAATTTGTACATGTATAAAATAAAAGGAATTTCAATAGCTAAAGACAATATAGACCAATAAAGCACAAGATCTATTTGAGAATAAGTGGGTGTCAATATTATAAGCATAGTTACTAAAGATACTATATAGATACTAAATTTTATAAGCTGAATTGCTGGAACAAAAAATAATTTACTTTTGAGATAATCTTTGAATTTAGATTTTTCATTAATATCCACTTTTTCGATACCTTGCAGTGATTGACCAAAAATTCCATAAAGAGTATAAAGAAAAGCTCGTAAAGTTAGAAAAATAACTACTGGTACCGCAATATCATATAGAGGGTTTAAGGCAAATAATCCAGGTTTTGCAAGTACAATTGACAAAGCAGTTAAAGCAAAAGCAAAATAGAAAAATCGAATTAGATTTTCTTGTAAATATTCTTTTTTACCCCCTTCTAGAAATTTAGGATAAAGTGCTTTAGAAACTAAACCTGCATGAGCAACAAAAGCAGCAATTGCTAAAGCAGCCGCATAATATGCAAGTCCAATTACAGAACCAGTAATGAAAGTGAAGATTGTAACATCAAGCATGAATATCATACCTGAAATTCCTGGAAAAAGAGGAATCCATGAAATTTTTATCCATTTTTTTATCAAACCAAAATTTATTTTATTTCGTATTTTCTCTCTAGCATAAACAGCTAAAAGGATAATGCTTCCGATATATGATAAAGAAGTAGCTATTATTGCTCCTTCGACTCCCATTTCTAAAAAATAAACAAACGTTAGTGCGGTTGGGATTTTAACTAGTTCAAAAATTAATAATCCATAGCTTGTAACTTGCGGTTTCCATCCCAGGCAAATTGCAGTTAATGTTCTATTGAGAAACATTACAGGAATTAAAATTAGTGCAAAAATCAGAATATCTTGGTCGACATTGGCTTGTAATCCGACAAAATAAGCTATTACAAAATATACTAAAATTCCTGGAATTGAAAATAATCCACTAGTAAAAACTGCAGTTCCACCTGAATTTGTACCTCTAGCAATTTCTCTTGTAGACCAATAGGATACAATAGGTTCAAAAATCAAAATATAGAAAACAAGCCCACCAATTAGACTCCACGTTCCAAATTCCTCTGGTGTTAAACTCCTAGTAACGATAAGGGTGAAAACTGTCCCTGTTAGTAAGCTAGAGATTCCAACTACAATGGCAATTAAACCTGAAAAAGTTACACGAATGTTAGACATAATTTACCTCATTTTCTAAAAAAAGTAAATTTCTAACTTTTTTTTTTATTAACATTTTATTATCAATATCGTCATCAGATTTACCTACTATTTTTTAACTGTTTAAATTCCGTTTACAGACCATTACGTATGATCTACCATCTTTCAGATATTTTTTTGATCTAAGTAATCGAAACAAGAATCTTTCAATCATAAAATTTTCCGAAATTTTTTCTGGAATCTTGTAAATAATTTTGAAAGGAAACATCACAAATCTAGAAAAAGGACCAAAACCTTCAATATTTACTTGAAAATCAGTCTTGAATGCATCTACCATTTCCTTAGCATGAGGATATGAAAATCGATTTTCCTTGGAAAGTGTTTTTTCAAAGTGCTTACTTCTACGATTCGATCCAACAATTAATATTTTAGAATTTTTTGATGCAATTCTCTTAATTTCTTTACAGGTTTTTTTCCGATCATACTTTGACATGAATGCAGAAATTATATGGATAGCCAAAATATTTGAAGCAAACTCATCTTTGAAAGGTAGATTTCTAACGTCACCATGAATTAATTGTAATTCAGAATCAATTTTTTTTGCAGCGAGCAATGATTCAAAACTAGAATCTATTCCAATTTTAAACGATGCATTAGCAAAATGTGATATAACACCTGCTCCACAACCAAGATCTAGTAATGTATCAACTTTCTCTTTAGATACAAGATATGTTATGTAAAACCTTGAATCAAAAGGATCCCCCCAAAAATATTTTAAACCAGCCTTTTGCCACATTTGATAAACTTTTTTGAACAAGTAAAGATAGTAACTTATAAAATATTTAATTTTTAAAGGTTAAGATAGTTTTACTTGAAAGTTAGGCATTAAAGTAGTTCAAATAATGTGTAATCTTACTTCGTCTATACTTTTATTATTACTTTGAACAGGGAATAAACAAATGAAACTAGTATTTGGAAGCAAAGATGGTAAATCTACACAAAAAGTGTATTACACAAAAGAATCAGATTTGCTTGTTAAATCTAAATTTTTGGCTTATGAGGTAGCTAATTCCGTTTTAAATAAAATTGAAAAAGAAACAATAGATGATTCCAAGGTTTCGCATTTATTCAAATACTCTGATTTTTCATTTTGGTGGTTTATTTTTCCTAGTATTATTACTAAAATAAAAAAAATTACTAGCTTGATTGATGTATTTGAAAAAATAATCGATGAAAAAAATCCTACTATAATTCAAACTTTAGGTGATTTTGAACAGCTTAGTTTAATAAAAAAAATATGCATCAAAAAAAAAATTAAATTTCAGTATTCTAAATTAAAATATTTTCAATTTATTCTTCGTAATAAAATCAAACAGTTAAGTCAGCATCCATATAGATTTAGAAAAATAACTTTGATAAAACATCAGAAGAGATGTGAGCTGTTTCGATCCAAATTTCAGGACATTCCGCCAATTAAAAACAAAATTGTATTTGCAGTTGCAACAGGATATAGAAGGAATGTATATGATTACAAAAAAGGATATTCTACTAAAGGAGAATATATCGTGGATCCATTGGTCAATAAAATAATTGATATGGATTTTGATGTTGTTGGCATAGATCTTGATTATACATTTAGAGGAGATTTTGAAACTTTGTCAGAACGATTAAACGAATCAATTCCGTGGATTCCCCTTGAATACATAATGAAGAGCTACCCTAGTTCTTCTAATTATAAGATATTTTTAGAAAAATTTCAGAATTTAGTAAAAATGGATGATTTTCAAAAGCTTTTCAATTATAATGAAATTAATTTTTGGGAACTAATAGAATCAGACTTTTTGAAATTAAGTTATTATCCGCATTTACCAACTTATATTAATATGATCGATTCCCTAACACAATTTTTTGCATCAAATAAACCTAAAGCTGTTTTTATTCCATATGAAGTTGGTCCATACGCATTAGCCATCATAATAGCATGTAAAAAAAACCAAATTAAAACAATAGGCATGCAACATGGCATGATCTGGGGAACCAACCCTGATTATTCTCATAGCGATTTCCGGTCTAAAAATAATCCCTTAGGAATGCCAACGCCAGATGTTATGTTAGTATTTGGAGATTTCCCCCGAAGAAGACTAATTGAAAACAAAAGTTATCCAAAAGAAAAACTAATCGTATTTGGCAATGCGGCATTTTTTGATATCGAAAAAATTCTAAAATCACTTCAATCACAAGATTTGAAAAAAAAATATAATATTCCTAAAAATAAAAAAGTGATCTTACTCACAACCTCTAAAGACCAGAGTTATTACCGAAGTGATGAAATCCAAACTTACGATGAACAGTTAATTAATAAATTGTTGGAAATCTATTCAAACCATGAAAATTATTATGTTGTGATAAAACCTCATCCTGGAAAAGAATACATTGGCTTATACCAGAAGATTATTAAACAAAATAATGCAAACAACTTTGTTATTATTCAAGATGACCTATTTGAATTACTATATCTCTCTGACATACATATTTCAGTAGCTTCTACAGCTTTAATCGATTCTATTGCACTTGGAAAATTAACTATTAGAGTTGATTTCAAGGGAGGCAAATATCCTATTCCTTTTGAGGAATATGGCGTTTTAGATGAATGCACCTTGGAATCCATTGAAGAAAGCATAGATGGATTACTATCTGATCATAAAACCCAACAAATATTTCTTGAAAAACGAAAAGTGTTCATAAAGGATCAATATAATATTCCTAAAGACCAAGTAATTGAACAATTAAAATCCATAATAAATTAGAAATTTTTTACTATTCATTTTTTAATTATTTTTATATACATGAACGAAAAAAAGTATTCATGCAACGATCAGAATTAGATGCTCTATACTCTCTTTCAAATAAAATCACACGGAAAGAAATGATATCTAAAATTACTAATTATAACTTGATTGATTTGTCAAACAAACAAGAGCCTATGAAGTACATCGATTCCTATACAAAGAAAGTGAAAAGCGAGATTAGCCTGAATAGAGACCGTTGTCCGCTTTGTGATTTAAAAGATTTTAGATACTTATTCGTCAAACATGGTTTTGATCATATGATGTGTAATTCATGTAACTTGATATTTACATTACAAGTTCTAGATACAAACAAAATAGCTTTTCTAGAGGAAGGAAAGGAAGGCAATACTTACGGCATGTATAAAATGAGTTCTCTCGCTAATGAAATGGATAGAAAAAAATTCGAAATTGTTTTTAAATTGTTAGACAGATACACTAAAATTGAAAATATTTTTGATTTTGGAAGCCAAGCTGGGACATTTTTGGATTGGGCTAGTGAAAAATATTCTGTGGTGGGTCATGAGTATCATAAACCGATTCGTGACATTGCCATAAAAAAAGGACACAAAGTATTATTTGACGAACTTAAAACTATAAGACTTGATAAAGAATTTGATGTGATAACATGTTGGGACTACTTAGATCACGTGTTATATCCTAGAGAAGTTGTAAACAATCTTTCAAAGTATTTGAAAAAAGGAGGTCTCTTCTTTTTTGCAATTAATAATAGAGATAGTCTTTCAGCAAGGATGATGCATGCAGATTGTCCCATGTTTATAGGTCCTCATCATACTATGCATTTTGGAATTAATCAGCTAAAACTTCTAATGAAAAATTTTGAATTACTACATGCAGAATCCTATGTTTCAGAACTCAACTGGATATCAAATTGGTTAAACTTTAAGAATCCAGAATTTGGTGACTCACCTTTGATTTTTGAATTAATGGATCCAAAAAAAATATGTGAATTAGGAATGGGAATCAAACTTAATGCTATATTTAAAAAAAACTGAACTATAGATATAGTTTCTAACCCCATCTAAAGACTGAACAACAAATGATAAAAAAATGTCCTTTGTGTGGGGAATCTTTCGAATGTTACAATTCAACTGATTGTTGGTGTATGAATCTTTCAAAATTACCTCAAAATAAAATAAATGATTATAATTGCCTATGTAAGGAATGTCTTAAAAAACTTCAAGAAAAATCAAAATAAATCATTAAAGTAATAAAATAATACATCAAAACAAATTTAGAAATTCTAATCTCATTTTAATTATTATATACTTGAACATTTTTAGATATTATTGTGAAAACTAATTTTAGAAGGAAAGATGAAGCAGGTTCGACTAATAAATCAACAAGTGATTTTACTGAAAAAGAAAAAAAGAATTTAACTCGAGAAGAATTCGAAAACTATCTCTCACAATCTGGTGCAGCAGGCTCTTTTATGGTATTTAGATCCAAGAAAAAAAGTGATGAACTTGGATTAGACGAATTATAAGTTAATTAATTTTTAAAAAGTATCTAATAATGCAAAAAGTGAGATTATTCAATGAAATTAAATGAAGATATTATCAAAAAAATCTTCGACCTAAAAAAAATAATGGGTTTTGAAGAACAAAGTTGGGAACATTGGATAAACCATATTCAGAATTCTTTCTCAAACTCATCTACAGAAAAAGATCAGTTGGAAAACATCATGGAAAAGATTCATTATGAAAAATCATATGAAAGTTGGGTCTTTAATTTTTCTCATAATTTAGAAAATATTTGGAAAGAATCTTCTGCAAAAGATCTTAAAATATCTGCTGATAAAAATACTCAAAATTCAGCTGTCATTATTGGAGCTGGTCCATCATTAAAAAAAAATAAACACCTAGGACTATTGGCAAATACTGATTTTCGGGGAAGTGTAATTTGTACAGATCGAATTTTGAAATCAGCTTTAGAATCAGGAGTTAATCCTGATAAATTTCCAAATTTTTATGTTATAACAATTGATGGAGTTGAATCAATAAAGAATTTTTATGAACATGAAATTATTTCAAAATTTGCTAAAAAAATAAAAGGAATTTTCACGACTATCGTACACCCTAATACTGTCTATGCTGCAAGAGAAAAAGGAATCAAAATTCATTGGCTTCATCCCTTATTTGATCATAGTGAGGGCAAAAAATCATTTAATCAAATTTCTGGTTTGATTGTACGGGCTAAGAGAAATGGGCAAGGATTACCTGCTATTCAAACAGGAGGAAATGTAGGTACTTCAGCATGGTTCGTAGCATGGAGATTATTACACTGTTCAAGAATTGCTTTAATTGGCATTGATCATAGCTGGAACGAGGACGAACCTATTCAGTCACTTCTCAAGCATTCTAATATTCCAAATGAAATTAGAAACGATCCTAATCTATTAAAAAAATTTTTCCCGAAAATCTATAATCCCGAATTCAAATGTACCTGTATATTAGATCCAATTTTTCAATTTTATAGTAATGCATTAAAGGAATTTATTAGACGTTCTCCTCCTTGGTTGGAAACTATCAATGCTACCGAGGGAGGATGTATTTTTGGAGAACGGATTAAATGTATGTCTTTTGAAAGATTCCTCCAATTATGTCGGCTCTAGGTGAATTTATAAAAAAATCATATAGTTCCTTATATAACAAAATACTAATATGAAATTGAATTGAAAACTCTTTTTGTAGTTCCTGAAATTAGATTGGATGGTAAACCATGGCATTTTCCATTCTGGGCAGCAATTTTAGCTTCTATTGTAGAAAAACATGGTGGACAAATAGGTATTCTTGATCTCAATGCTCTGAGAATGGAATTTGGAGGAGGTCAATTACCGGAACAATATATCAAAGAAGAAATAAACTCAGAAAATTGGGACTTGATTGGAATTGGAGGTCTTACATCCACCTATTCACGAATTAAAGAACTTGTTCCATTAATTAGAAAATTTAGTCCAGACTCATCAATTATTGCAGGTGGCGGTTGGAGTACATACAACCCAGAAGAAATTCTGAAATTAGTTCCTCAGATTGACATGATCTGTATTGGTGAAGGTGAGGAAACATTTTCTGAAGTCTATGACAAATTAAATAAAAATCGTTCTGATTTTGACGATGTAAAAGGATTGTGTTTAAATGATAATCATGGAATAAGATTTACTGAACCTAGAGCACTAATTTCTGATTTGGATACTATTCCTTATCCAGCTTATCATCTATTAGAATTGGATATTTATTTTAAATATTCATCAGTACCCTTATCTGTTGAATCCTTTAATTCTAAAAGACGAGCTTCAGTAGTTTGGGAACGGGGATGTCCTAGAGGGTGTACATTTTGTTCTCATAATGGAATGTCACGTATTGACATGCAAAACATTCTTGGGCGTGGTGACAGAAAGAAAGGTGAAGAATTAACTAGAAAAGTTGATAGTGACAATGATACTTTTCAACTTCCTGCTAGATGGCCTACACCTGAATATGCTATTGAAAATATAAAACTCCTTCAAATGAAATATGATGTTGATTTTATTACTATTCTAGATGAAAATATGACAAGTAATCTAAAATGGACTAAAGAATTTTGTAATTTGTATGTTGAAGAAGGATTATCTCAATCTGTAAAATGGGGAACATTAGGAGATGCTCCTAGTGTTGCTGTACAACCAAAGATAATAAAAACTATGAAAGATGCTGGTTGTGTCTACATATCATTTGGATTTGAATCTGCATCTGATAAAGTTCTCAATCAAGATATCCAGAAAGGTCAATTACGTTCACATCTGCAAAAAACTATTAATGCTCTAATAGAAGCAAAAATGACTCCACTTACTACCTTTATGATTGGTAATCCCAATGAAAATATTGATGATTTAATGGAAACTGTAGATTTCTGGATTCAAAACGGTATTGAAGTGGATCCCTTTATTTGTACTCCATATGTAGGTAGTCCATTATATTATAATAATAAGAATTACATTTTAAATCAATATGATGAACGTTTAAAATTACAAGAAGAAAATCTCACAATTACAAAAGAACAATTTAAAGAATGGGAATTGCAAGCTTTAGATAAATTCATGAAAGATTGTGGTGATGCAACTCAATATACTGCTACTGTTAGTAAAAATTTTTCTATTCCAGAACTTTATGCTCTAAAACAATTCATGTATAAACACGACACTAGACGAATGTTACAAATGGCTCATCAGAGATATGTACAAACAGGGCTTGAACAATGGAATCATAGCGAAAAATGGAAAAATTATTGTGAAGTCTGTAAAGCTAAAGATGAAGTATATGCTATGAAAATTCAAACAAACAATTAATACTATTGTATACACAACTTTTTGAATTATCTGACTTGAAAAACCATGACTGACTGGAAAATCCCACTCTACAAAATTTACTCTGATGATGAGGATCTTAATCTTATTTCTAAGATAATTAAAAGAGGAAATAACTGGGCCATCGGTCCTGAGATTGAAGAATTTGAAAACTCAATTAAAAATTATGTTGGTACAGATTATTGTGCCACTCTAAATTCAGGAACATCAGCACTACATGCATTGTTTTTATCATATGGTTTTGGAAATGATGCTGAGATAATTGTTCCTTCTTTTTCTTTCATCTCTACAGTTAACTCAGTACTTTTTGTTAATGCTAAACCTGTTTTTGCTGATATAGAAGAAATAACATATGGACTTGATCCTGAATCAATTTTACAAAAAATTTCTCCCCAAACAAAAGCTATTGTTCCTATGGATTATGGTGGATTATCATGTAAAATATTTGAGATTAAAGACATAGCATCAGAAAATAAAATCTCTTTGATTGAAGATGCTGCAGAAGGATTAGGAGCAAAGGTAAATGGTAAAAAAGTAGGCTCAGTTTCTGATTCAGCAATCTTTAGTTTTTGTGGAAATAAAGTATTAACAACAGGTGAAGGAGGTGCTGTGGTTACAAATTCAAAGGAAATTTATGAAAAAATAAAATTACTCAGGTCACATGGCAGAATCGAAAATTCAAATTATTTTAATAATCCTGATGTTTCTAATTATATTCAATTAGGATATAATTGGCGAATGTCTACTATTACAGCTACATTAGGTTTATCACAAATTCAAAAATTAGATAAAATAATTAAAATGAGACAAGAAAATGCTCATTACATTTCTAGTAGAATTAATAAAATTGATGAGATTCAAGTACCAAATCCTCCTAAAAATTATGATCATATTTATCAAATGTACTCAATTAAATTAAAAGAAAAATCATTACGAGATAATCTGCAAAAATTTTTGACAGAGAAAAGAATTTTTTCTAAAGTATATTTCTTACCAATCCATCAAACTGAATATTATAGAAAAAAATTAGGTTATCAAGAATCCCTTCCAGTCACTAATGATATTTCTGAAAGAATTCTTACACTTCCAATGTATCCCAATATGGAAAATGAAGAAAAATCATATTTAATTAATTCAATTCTAGAATTTTTTGAACAAAATCATGTTGTATGATGGAAATATGGTGTGATAATCCAAGCATCATTTAGTTCTTTTGCATTTTTCTTTTCGTTGTTTGTAATTAATACTTCATTAATCTTTTCGCCTTGACGTAATCCTATTACTTTGTGTTTCTGTGATATTTTATTTGCCATTTGTTTTATGCTATAGGACTTCATTTTTGGAACAAAAATCTCGCCTTTATTTGCCATCGTTAAAGACTTTAGCACAAAGTTTACAGCTTCATTTACATGAAAGAAATATCTTTGCATGGCGGGATTTGTAAGAGATAATGATTCACCTTTATCTTGTTCTTCATTCCAAATTTCAAATACATTTCCTTTTGTTTCAATTATATTTCCAAAACGTGCAGACGCAAATTTTGTTTCTTTTATATGATGTCCAGCCCAACTTGTAATTTTTTCTGATAGCTGTTTAGTAGTACCATAAAGGGTAGAAGGTTCAGCAGCTTTATCTGTACTGATATTAAGAAATTTTTTTGGTTTATTTCTAATGGCCATTTTAATTAAATTTATGGTCCCATTAACATTAACATCAACTGATTCTATTGGATTAAATTCAGTAATTTCAATATTTTTAACTGCAGCAGCATGAATAATTATATCAGCTTTACTTCCAGCCATTTCTACTCTTTCTTTATCTAAAATGCTTCCAAGTAGTAAACGAAGTTTTGAATTCTTTATGTGCCGATTCATTTGAAATAATGCATGTTCATTAATATCAAGTACTCTTACAGAATTCACTGGATATCGTAATATTTCACGAGTTAACTCATAACCGAGGCTGCCAGCACCTCCAGTTATTAGAACTGTTTTGTTTCTTAACTCTCCTACAAATTTTTTATTCAATTTTTGATTAGATTTTTTTTTCTGCATTTTTTCCTCGGTTTTTATGATTTATTACTTAGAATTAAATCTCCTTCTGCCTATTACTTTTTATTCTATTCTATGTTTTTCCTAACAAAAACTCCAAATAAGCATCTTTATTGGTTTACTAGGTTACTAAGAATGAAAATTTTAGGTTTAATTCCTGCAAGAATCGGCTCAAAAGGACTACCTCAAAAAAATATTAAAAATCTTCTTGGGAAACCATTAATCACGTATTCTATTGATGCTGCTAAAAAATCTAAAAAAATTGATCGTGTTATTGTTTCAACAGATAATCTTTCAATTTCAAAGATATCCCTTAAGCATGGAGCTGAGACTCCCTTTTTAAGACCAAAATTAATTTCAAAAGATGATACCCCAATTGGAAAAGTAATTTCTCATTCTCTTAATTTTTTAAAAAAACAAAATTATGTACCTGATGTAATTGTTATTGTACAGCCAACATCCCCCTTAAGAACTTCTAATCTAATAGATAAAGGAGTTAACAAGCTATTAAATTGTAAAGCTGATTCGGTAATATCAGTATCTAAAATTAAACAACATCCATTTGGTTCATTTTCAATTCATCAAAAATATTTGAAATTCTTTAAACCTAATTCAGAAAACTTTTTTCAACGACAGAAATATCCTTCTTTGTATTTTCCAACAGGAGCACTTTACGTATTTTGGAATAAAACATTTAAGACTTACAAATCAATCTATGGAAAGAAAATCTTACCCTTAATTACTCCACAAGAAGAAGCTATAGATATTGACACAACTTTTGATTTTTTTGTGTGTGAAATGATACTGAAAAATTGGAAATTATATAATAGAAAACATTGAAAAAAAATAATAAATATTGAAAACTTCCAAATCAAGAATGTGGGAAATCATTCGTATCATATCTTTTTAATTTAAATCGATTTGATTCTGTTAAGATTGCTTCTCCTAAATCAGTGGTTAATCCAATACTAAATTTTTTTTCTTTTACTTTTGTTATAACACTTGTATTATAATCACCATAAGGATAACAAAAAATTATTTCATTATATGATTGCTTAAGTCTGGAATAAAATTTTATTGATTTTACCATTTCCTTTTCAAGTTCAAGAGGGGAAAGCTCTGTTAACCACTCATGGTCATATCCATGTGAACCAAAATACATGCCTCCCTCTGTCATTTCATGAATTTCTTCTAAGGAAAGATAAAGATTCTCAGCAAATGTTTTTTGATTCTGTTTCACGAATCTTTCGAATAGATAATTTGTAAATTTTGTTCTAACAGATCTTGGGAGTCCTTTCTGAAGGATCCGCTTGATAAAAATAATTTCTTTAGAATCAAATCTATTTGGTATAGCTAACTTTGCATAATATGATTCAGGCCTCTCTAAATTATATTCATCTTTATTCTGATGAATTATTTTAAAAATTTCCTGAATTATTTTTTGGTAGTTATTACATGAAGCAAGAATAAAATGAATTTTATGAACATCTAATAAAAAATCTTCTTCAATAATTTTTCCCGGTGGAAAAAATAACCCTTGAATGTTCTTTTCTTTCAAGAATGGAAAAACATTAAGATAATGATCTTTGAATCCATCATCAAACGTTAACAAAATAGAGTTATCTGGAATAGTTCTATTTTCATTTATAGAATCAAAAATCTGATCTACTGTTAATATTCTAAAATTTTTTTGAAAATATTTTATTTGTTTAAGAAATACTTCTAACTCTAAACCTTTGATTTCAGGATAAAGACTTTTTTTTAATGGTCTTACATAGTGATACATCACTATTTTACAAGAATTACTCATTGTTTTCTTGCAGCAAGCATGAAGGATGAAGATTGGGGAATTAGTTGAAGAATATTTTTTTGTTCTTGAACTAGATTTGACATGGTATCATGAATTTCTAATAAATTCTTTCTTGCACCAGTAGTAAAAAGATGGATATGCAATGGTTTTAAATCAATTATCTCAAAACCTTTTTTCTGTAATTGTGAAATCAATTGAAATGGTGTATATTGATATCTAGTAGCAACTTTAATGTCCCCAGTAACTTCATGACTCTCCAAGTTTTTATTTATTTTTGATTCGAATTTATTTTTTAATAATTCATCAAAGCTAGAATTATTGTTAAACATTATACATTCATCAATAAGATGGTTAAGGCAATTTGCTTTAATTTCTGCATTAGTATAATTATTAAACGAAAAAATATTGAAAAGTCTATTCCTAGAACTAAAAACTAAGAGACCATTTTTTTCTAAATAACTATGAGTTTTATTTAAAAATTCAGTTAATTCTCCTTGAGAAATATATTCAATGAAACCATTGGCTGAAATCATATTTAATTTTGTTTTTGGCTTGAAATCAAAAAAAGAAATTGTGGTAAATCTTTCTTGGGAATGATTATTCTTTTCTGCTTCAATTTTTGCTTTATCAATCATGGATTTTGCAAAATCAATACCAAAAGCCTCAAATTCTTTCTCTAATAGACTAAATACAAGATCACCTGTTCCACATCCCACATCTAAAATGGAATCTTTTTTTTTCAGAAATTTTAAAGCAATATACTCTACAAACTGATTCCTTTGCTGAATGATATTTATTGAATTATTAGATTTGTTTTGAGCTTTTGAAAACCATTTATCTGCATGCTTTTCGAAAACTTCCTTTACCTGTTTTTGTTGATCACTTGAATCCATATATCTACATTTATTGGTATAAGATTTTAGTTTTTTTATTTAGAAATAAATTTCATTATAAGAATTCTCTTCTTTAGCTAATGTTTTTTGTATTTCTGATAAGGTTTACTAGTTCAAAAAGCTCATCATAATCAAAACTTACGTTGTTATCAATGAAATTTTTGGATTTATCAGAAGTAAAATGTATTTCGATTATATTGGCTCCTAAATTTGCTGCTGCTAAAGGTGCTTTAATTTCTGGACAATGATTTGAATAACCATCAAATTCATCGAAATCTTCAAAATTTAGATCGGAAAATTCACAAGGATATTTAGGAACAACATATAGCCATCTAATTTTTGGATGTTTATAGTATTTGCTTTCTCGAGGAGATCTTTGTGAACTTATTATAATTTCTTTATCAGTATCAAATAACTTTTCTAATAACTCTGATGTTTTATTTTTGAGTAGTGGTCTACCATCAAATTCTCTTACTTTGAATCTTTTAACAAATGGATTCAAGAAATCGACTGCTTCGGAATACATTGGAGTACAAAACCATTCAATCCCAATAGATTTTGCTAAATCGTTTATTTTTTCTATGTTATATTTAGTAATGGTTGCTTTCAGTAAACGATTTTTTTCTGGATGGTCCATTACAATTTTCTCATTGAAAGCTTGAAATTTCACAGCATTGCAATCTGCTTCTTTCACTTTCAACATCATATTTTCTAATAAATCATAGTCTCCATTCCAATTAACCCCCAATTCAGCAACGACATAAATCATAAAATCTGTGTTTTATTTTAAAATATAAATGACGTTAGCTAGATATATTAAAAATCTATTATGACAGTTCCCCTACATCAAATTATTAAACCATGAAAAGAAAAATAACAGCTACCACTGGATCCCGATCTGAGTACGGAATACTGAGACCTGTTTTAAAGGCAATATCTGATAGTAAAAATCTCGATCTTCATCTTATTGTTGTCGGTATGCACATGTCAAAGAAACATGGAATGACAATTAACGAGATAAGAAAAGATGGCTTTAAAATATCTGGAACCATTAAAATGATCCCAATAGAAGATTCTAATTTTTCTATGTCAGTGGCATTAGGAAAAGGTATTATAGAATTCTCAAAAATTTTTAAAAAAGTAAGACCAGATATTAATTTAGTATTAGGCGATCGAGACGAGATGCTAACATCTGCTTTGGCAGCCTATCACATGAATATTCCAAATGCCCACATTCATGGAGGTGATAAATCAATGGGAGGAATAGATGAATACAACAGACATGCTATAACAAAAATTTCTAACGTTCATTTTGCTGCAACGCAGAAAAGTAAAACTCGCATCATAAAAATGGGTGAAGTTCCAAAACACGTTTTTCTTACTGGCTCTCCCAGTATAGATGAAATAATTTCCAATAATATTACAAATAAGAAAATTCTTCAAAAAAAATATAGATTTGATTCTCTAGGTACTGATATTTTATTGGTGCAACATCCTGTTACCACTGAGACCAAATTAAGTGGACATCAAATTCTTACCATTTTAAAATCTATAGCCAAACTGAAAAAAAATACAATTGCTATAGCACCAAATTCTGATGCAGGAAACAAAAAAATTTTTGAATATTTAACCCTATATTCAAAGAAATATTCCTTCATTAAATTGTACCCAAACATACCAAGGAGTGATTTTCTGGGAATGCTAAAATATTGTGGGGTTTTAGTGGGAAATTCAAGCAGTGGTATGATAGAAGCAAGTTACTTTAACACACCCGTTATCAATATAGGGATTAGACAAAAAGATAGAGAAAGGGGCAGTAACGTAATTGATGTAGAAGATGTAAAAATTAAACCAATTGTTAATGCCATTAATAGGGCTTTAAGAATGAAAAAATATAAAAAATTCAAAAATTATAAAATATACGGAAATGGAAAAGCCTCTAATAAAATTGTCAGGTATCTTGAAAAAATACAACTAAATAAAGAATTGATTCAAAAACAAATATTCTATTGAAAAAAATGAAAAAGAAGATCAAAATAAAGTGGAGAAAGCCAATCATTAAACATTCAAAGATGAACAAATACAACTATATCGTACAATATCCGCAAAATCTTAAAACTGGAAAAAATTTTGATATTGGTACGTTTACTTATATCAATAGTAGATACGGAGTCGAAATTGGAGATAATGTCCAAATAGGATCTCATTGTTCGATATATTCGCATTCAACAATAGATTCTAAAAAAGGGCCTATTGTGCTAAAAAAGAATTGTAAGATAGGAACCCATAGTACCGTAATGCCCAATGTAACGATAGGTGAGAACTCAATTGTTGCAGCTCATTCCTTTGTTAATGGAAACATTCCAAAAAATCAACTGTGGGGCGGTATTCCAGTTACCTACAAAAAACAATTAAAAAAATTCTTGGCAAAAAATAAAAAAAAGATTTGAAAATCTATTCTCAATTTTCATGGAATATGTAAAAATAAAATCTTAATATCTTGAAATATACAAAAAATTGATGTAAATCATGGCTAATGAAAAAAGACCTCTCTTACCCTTTTACAAAAACTTTCGAAAAAAATTTTCTGGCCGTGGCTTAAAAAAATATTCATTAATACAAAAAATTGATAATTACACTAGATCAAGACTAAAATCTAATTTTACTATAATAGATAATCAAAAAATGTATCTAGATGAGAAGGACAACCTTTCATTATCCGTTTTTGGTAATTATGAACCACTAGAAACTAATTTGGTAAAAAAAGAGATTAAAAAAGGAAATTCAGTAATAGATATTGGAGCATTTATAGGATATTACACACTTATCTTCGCAAAACTTGTTGGAGAAAATGGTACAGTTTTTGCTTTTGAACCACAAGATAGCTCATTTTCTTTAACAAAAAAAAATTTAGAAATAAATGGCTATAAGAATTATGTTCTTGAAAATAAATTAGTATCAAATAAAACTGAAAAAGTTAAATTTTTTAGTAAATGGAAAGATGCAATAAGATTAGACGATTATTTTAATTTTTCAAAGAATATTGATTTTATTAAAATGGATATAGAAGGCGCAGAAGCTTTAGCTATGGATGGTATGACTAGAATTTTAGAAGAAAATTCAAAAATAAAATTAATGACAGAATTTCATCCAAACGAATTAAAAAAATTTGGTACTACTCCAGAAGATTATTTAGAGAAATTACGTAGTTTTGGCTTTAAAATATATCATATTGATAATAAAAATAAATCAATAAATCTGGTATCTGACGATTATCTTCTTAAAATTTATCCAATGAAAGATAGCTCAACAAATCTTTTTTGTAAAAGAGATGTTTAAATTTAAAGAATAATGAAAAAATTGTTAATACTATTTAATTCGATAATCAAAGGAGAAAAATGAAAACAAAAAAAAACGTTGTAGCTGGATTAGGAGAAATTGGATTACCTATACTAAAAATCCTTTCGAGAAAAATCCAGGTAGTTGGATATGATATTAATACAAAATTAATGGATAAAAGAAAACTTAAAAAATTTTCAAATCTTGAAACTTCAATTCTTCATATATGTATTCCATTTTCTAAAAATTTTCTTTTACAGGTTATATCTCTAAGTAAAAAATTCAACCCTGAAATTATTGTTATTCATAGTACAGTAAGTCCATATACAACCCAAAAACTTCAATCAAATCTATCAATTCCCATTCTCTACAGCGCTACACGTGGTGTTCACAAAAGAATGATCTCTGATATGAAAAAATATACAAAATTCTATGCGTTAGAAAAAAATGCCCCAAAAAAGAAATGGGCTTCGGATAATTACTCTAGCTTATTGAAAAAATGTGGAATTAAATCAAAAAAAATGTCAGAACCTATTACATTAGAATTAGCCAAGATTGTAGTTGACACTTCATACTATGGTTGGCTAATCAATTATGCTCAATTGAGTAACATGATTGCAAAAGAGCATAAGGTCGATTATGATGAAATGTGGTCATTTACAAATGAAATTCACGAATTCCTTGGAAATAGACCAAAAATGTTTCCAGGGTTTATTGGAGGGCATTGTGTTTTACCAAATTTAGATCTAATTCATAATCAAACCTTGAATCTGATCAAGGAAATAAACAAAAGATACCTAAAAGAAATTCCTCATGCAAAATCGATATCAAAAAAGTATGAAAAAATTTTAAGTAAACGAAGAAAAAAAGGTAAAAAGTATTGAAAATATTTGTAACAGGAGGTGCCGGTTTTATCGGTTCAGCCTTAGTAAAATCC
>Ga0114923_10000743_pt1 | contig 23944 bp, 23 predicted proteins | sample SumtaG_FD_89578 | JGI IMG/M metagenome (GOLD analysis project Ga0114923, IMG submission 89578) | Deep subsurface microbial communities from Indian Ocean to uncover new lineages of life (NeLLi) - Sumatra_00157 metaG | ecosystem: Environmental > Aquatic > Marine > Oceanic > Sediment | place: near...
ACTCTGGGTATTTTCGTTGAATATATTTTTACAGGGGGATTTTGGTATTCTTCTCCGAATATGTGGGACCTAACAAACCTTGGTTTTGCCGTTATTGGTCCGTTTATAGGAGCCGCGTTGGCACTGCTTAGTGGAATCCTTAGTAAGACTATTAAACGGAGAGAAAAAAGCTAGCTTAATAAATTAAATAACTCGATAGTTTTTTTCATATCTTTTTTTTCCAACCCATTTTAGTCTAAAATTACATTTTCTTGATAATTTACTAGGATATTCTCATGACATGTAAATAATATTTTATTATTTGGTGCCCATTTTTTTAACTTCAGTTCCAGTTCTAAGATTGGGGTATTTATATTTCTATTTATAAATATTGATATATCTAATTGAGTTCTGATTCAGAAGGTCCAGTTACTACAGTTAATGATCTTGACACCCAGAAAAAGGGAGAATTCATTTTCACACTATTTTATGGTTTTTTTTCTTTAAATAATAATAAAATTTGAAGATTAAAAAAAACATTACAACTTTTCATCATGAGCAATAGAAAAATGTTTTCCAAGTTAAGCATCATAATGATTTTAATGGTTAGTTTTTTCTCCGGTTATATCCCATTCGATTTTTCCGATGATAATTATAGCACCCCTCACATCACTACACCTTCAGCATCATATCTTCCCCCCGCTTATATTCAATATATAGTATCTAGTGATATTATTATTGATGATACAGGGTATACTTTTACTTCTTCCACTTGGCAACAAGCAGCTTGGTACTATCCATGGATGTCTGGGGAAGGGACTAAAATCAACCCCTATAAAATACGATATGTACTTTTTCATGGAGATCATCTATTTACTCCTCTTACTATTAGAAATTCGAACGCCTATTTTGTAATTCAGTATTGTATTTTTATGAATTCTTCTCGTTCATTTCCAGATCAGTGGAGCGGTTTAGCTTTATATAACGTACAAAATGGTGCTATATCGCAAGTAATTTTCGAAAACACCTTATTTGGTATTTCGGGTTCAGGAAATCGTAATATAAATATAACCGACACCATTTTCCGTAGAAATGGTTATGGTACATATTTTAGCGGAAGCGATTGTTTTATAACTAATAATTCTGCTTCTCTCAACAATTACGGTTTTCAAATTTCAGGAACTAACAACACTTTTACGGGAAATAGAGCTTTTCAAAATAATATTGGATATAGCATCTACTTGGATGGCCCTAATTCCTTTCATTCAAACGAAGCGTTTGAAAATAATGGGCTTGGATTTAAATTTTCTTCCAACCAATTTGAAGTTAATAACAACTTAGCATACGATAATGGTGGTGATGGTATGCTTCTTTTCCATTCTAACAATCTTAATGTACATAATAATCAAATTTATGACAATGGGGAAGATGGAATAATTATTGACTCTGGAGAGAATAATACATTTTCTGAAAATTATATTGTTTCAAATAAAAGAAATGGCATTTTTTCCATATTTAGTGGAAATAATTTAATTTCCTTCAATCATATTGAATCTAACGAACTAAATGGCATTTATCTTGATAACCGTTGGAAAGAAAACACGACAATTTCTCGTAATATCTTTAAAAATAATTTGATAGCGGGAGTTAATATCTATGATGGACAGTATAATACTATTTATAACAATTCTTTCTTAGGAATATACCAGCATGCCATAAACAATGATTATTATAACAGTTGGGATTATAATGGGCTAGGCAATTACTGGAACAATTATTCAGGGGAAGATCTTAATGATGACGGTATTGGTGATACTCCTTATCCCATAACCGGATTTGCCAATGCATACGATTACTTTCCTCAATGGTCCGATGGAGAAGATATTCAGTGTTCGATATATGCTCCACTCCGAAACAAACTGTTTGCTCACAATGCTCCGATGTTTAATATATCTTTTTCCGGTCCAAACGTCTCTTCTACTTGGTATAAATTCGAAGGCAGAGATCAGCAATTTTTCTTTTCAAATAATTCTGGAACAATTAACCAAACAGTATGGAACTCATTCGGTAATGGCTTAATAACCCTTAAATTTTATTTCAATAACTCTGAAAATAAATTATACAATAAGGAGGTCGCCGTCCAAAAAGATATTGTTGGTCCTGTAATCGAGATTAGTTATCCTAATCAAAATCAATCTTGGGGGATTATTCCTAGTAATTCCACAATTGTCTTTAAATTTATAATCAACGATCCACACTTTTCTTCTGTATGGTTATTATACAATGACCAAAAATGTGACGAGGGTTATTATTTCACAACTTCTACTCAATCTTCCTCCTATGAAGTTTCTGGTGGATTTTACAGTAAATTCTGGAACAATATAACAGCAGGGGAAATAAATATTACAATTTATACCGAGGATTCAATGGGAAATATTGGTACAGCACAACTTATTATGTTTAAAGAAAAACCAAAATCACCTGATCCACCTCAACCTCTTCAATCAAACTCATCATCAGCCCCAAATATTGCAGGATATTCCCTTGTTTTCCTTATTGGTATTATTATCGCCGTAACAGTGTTATTTAAAAGGTCCAAACAAAAAGAAATAACAATTTTTGATGATTAGAATTTGTAAAGATGAGATTAATTAATCATAAAAACCAAGAAAAACAACGATATAATGTAAAAAAATGAGAAAATCAAAATTTCAGTCAAAGGCAGTGAAGTTTGTAATGGTGGTCTATATAACAATTCTAGTATTAATGTTAAATTTCATAAATGCTATGGGTTTCCTTATTTTTATTTCAGGAAGAATTAACTCATTCATCTTAATACTACTTCTACTCTCAAATGCAAGTGTTGTTTTTTTAGGTATAAGTATAGCTAATAGGTTATCAGTGAAGCGATTGGTAACAAAAAAAATCATTAAAATTCCTAACATATTCCCCACCGAAAAAGAGTTAACACAATTTTTAGATATTAATCCTGGAAATGGTCAAATATATCTTAAAGTACACTTACTCTCTCTAATTAGATTAAGATTAATTGAAATATTCACCTCACTCCCAAAATTTATTCTTAAAAAATTCTCAGATTCATTCAAGTTCCCTCACTGGAATTTTGATGATATTTTTAGAGAATTACTTAATGAATATAATCTCGAATCATATCTATTTACTCGATATTCTTCCTATGAGCTTTTACAAAACAGTTCATTTCAAATAAATGTGTTAAATACAGTTGAACTAGAGGATATCCAGCTTTTATATACTACTCCTAAAGAAAAGTTAATAATGATAATAGCCTTAATTCCATTTAAACTACGGAAATTACAGTTAAAGAGGTCATATATAAGGAGGGATATTTTAAAATACGATACTAGGTTTGAATCCATTTAAAAATTTGCAGTTAGTGAGGAACCTTGTTGGGATTTTTTCTTTAAATACGTGATATAATATAATAGGCTAAAGCTTAATTAAGTGTTTTAAACATGGGAACGGTTATCAATAAAAAGGTCACAGAAAAAACTGTAGTAGAGATTTTAAAAGAATTGTTAGGAGCATCTTTTTCATCGATTTCAAGTTTTAGTTTTCAATTCTTTAAGATATACCCAAATGAGGCTGAAATAAAGGATTCACTATCATATTTAATAAAATTAGGATTGAAAAAGAAAACTATTGCTAGTAATGCAGTTTTACTTAATTTTAATCAAAAAATACTCCAAGATCGTTTTGATGGCTTAAGAAGATTGGGAGTAGCCCATAAAAAGATATTAATTCAGAGCGAATTTCTTACTATGAATCCCGACACAGTTCTGACTCATTACAATAACTTAAGAAGGCTGGGAGTTTCCCATAACAAGATCATGGTACATGTAACCTTGCTTGGGATGAATCCCGACACAGTTCTGACTCATTACAATAACTTAAGAAGCCTGGGGGTTTCCCATGATAAGATTATGGTACATGCAAGCTTACTTATAAGAAATCCTCAGACAATTCTCACCCATTACAATTATTTAAGAAAACTGGGCATCTCACATAAAAAAATTGTGATATCTGCAAACTTGCTTGGAATGAAACAAAGTACAGTTCAAGCGCATTACAATAATTTAAGAAAGATGGGTATTTCACATAAAAAGCTCATGGTATATACAACCCTACTTGCTAGGGATCCCAAAATAATTCAAAATAACTATTATAACTTAAAAAGGTTAGAAATTTCAAATAAGAAAATCATGACAAATGCTCAACTCCTTACTATGGCTCAAGAAACGATTCAGAATCATTACGAGAACTTAAAAGAGCTAGGGGCTTCACATTTAAGTATAGATAGATATTCTACCCTTCTTGGAATGAGCTCTACTGCTATTAGTAATAAGTTTAAATATATAACCAATATTCTTGGTTTAAGGAAAACAATTCTGCTAAGTCATCTTTACTTGCTGTCAGAAAATCCAGATTCTTTTGCACGCAAAATGAGAATCTTGAAAATTGAGATATCAAATTTTAAAAAAAGTAGTAAATTCGATCTGTCTTCTTATAGAAAGTTCTATATAACATCTCCCGCAACTCTAATGGCTAAAAAACAGTATTGCATAGAGAATAACATCGATTATAGAAATAATTTAACATATTTAATCTACTCATGGAAAAAATTAATACAAAAAATGAATAAAACAATCGATACTGATAAAGCTAATGAGTTGGGAAGAAAGATGGCAAAACCTTATAAAACACGTTATGATGAATGGATGAGTGAGTATAGAGAGTGGGGAAAGGAATTTGCTTTAAGAAGGGGAAGAAGGCTAATTATTAAAGTATAGTTCAAGAATCAGTAATCTTTTGTTTATTAATTTCCCTGTTTTCTATGAAATTATTTTATTTACTTTCTGGGAGGTATAAAATTACAATTTCATTTTCACACTTATTTTTTATATCAATAACAGCTCTCATCAAGTCATGATAATCTTTATGTTTAGATATGCAATTCCAAACACTTTCTCCTTTCAAATCAAGAAAATCAAACTCGTACACATCTACTCCATCTTCTTGAGTTATAAAATGTATTGTTATCCCAAAAGTTTGTGGTAAATATTCTTCTGGATTTTTATAGGTTTCGTTTCCTCTTTCCATTTTGTTATTCACATCATTATTTATAGTTAATATTATAATGAAAAAAATTGACTTAATAATCTTTTCAGAAGTTCTTTCTGTTTTTTTAAAGTTTCATTATTTACCATGCTTTCACATTCTTCAGCAAAGCCCATTAAAAAAGCTTCAATGGATCCTTGAGCAGACCACCAAGTATAAAAAGGCTCAAGGTCAAGGAACCAAGATCATCACCGAAGAAAGATTTTTAGAAATGGTAAATTAATAATTATCAAAATAATGTGACCAAACCACTTTAAATCTCACAAACATATAGGCAAAGACTTACAACAATAACAATGGGATTCACTACCTACCCTTTGGATTTTTGACTTTTTTAATTTTTTTTTACCGGTTAGGTCTGACATAAGACCATAAGGTAGTGTTCTCCTCCCTTTTAATTTCTAAATTTTTCCGATTTATTTTTGAAAGATATATCGAATTAGAGAAGAACAGTGGGAAATAACTATTCTCATTTAATCCCCTTAGACATTCGAGATCTTAATATTAAATGAATCTATCATTTTTTTCACTCTGTTAAAGGAAAAACTTCAGAATAGTACAGGAAGGATTTTGTTTATGATAGATTTTGTTATTCGGCTCAAAGAAAAAAAATGAAGATGATGAGGATGATCAATTTTTTTAATTTACTTACACGATTATTTTGCATTTAGCACTGGATAAAAATTTTTTTCATCACCCCATAAACTTATAGATAAAAGTCCGAGTTAGGATAATATCTTTTTAATTTTTATTAAACAAAAACATAAAATTTATTAGAAATTTATCATTTTTTACCTTAAATTTTTACCTTAAATTTTAGTAATAATTTAATAGAACAAGTTAATTGTTCGAAATACTAATTTTGGTAAAGCAGATTGGTGAATTAAGTTGGCACAAAGACGTCCTTGGCACTGTTACTCCTCATGGAGCAGACGACCTTATCAACATAAAAGAAGTGCGAATCATCGAAGGGAATATGCAAGAGGTGGAGCTCAATCAAAAATAGTAAGATTCTGGGGAGGAAATAAACAACGAGATTGGGCAGACTGGGAGTTAGTTGTCGGAATGAAAGTCAATCATCAAATTCAAATCTCTTCTAACTCACTTGAGGCAATTAGGATCACTATTAATGGTGTTCTCCAGCGACAATTAGGGAGACTGAACTATAGGTTACGCATACGTCCTAAGCCATTTCAAAAAATACGAGAGAATCGGATGTTAGCTTTTGCAGGAGCGGACAGAATACAGTCAGGTATGAGAAATTCTTTTGGTAGATCATCAGGTGTATGTGCACGAGTTAGAGCAGGCCAAATAATCGTTGATGTGGGAACGTCTATTAAAGACCTTCCCGTAGTGCGAGATAGATTAAGAATTGCTTCTATGAAGATTTCAAGTTCTTGTCAAACTGTGATTCTTGAGTATCAAACACCTGAACTTTTAAAGCAATCAGGTTTACCATTGTACGATGCCCAAAAGAGAAGGGAGATTCCACTATATGAATTAGAATCTGCTAAAACCTGACAGAAAGAACATAGATTTTTACAGCACCAAGCACCTAATTATTATTTTCTATTACATTAAATTAATCCAAGAAGTAATTTTTTTGTCCAATCGTTTCCTTATCCTAATTTGCTATCATGAACAATAGATTTATTTATATGTAAATTAAAAAGTAAAATAAATATAGCAATTTTATAATATATTATAAATTGTAAAGATCATGTAATTTCAAATTCTCACGATATAATAATCTTGAAAAATCTCGAACCCTTCTTCAATCCAAAAAGCATTCTCATAGTTGGAGCATCTAGAAAAGCCTATACCTTCAGTTATACTATTTTAAAAAATCTTCTTGAAATTTTCTACCGTGGTAATTTATATATTTTAAATCCTAATGCAGATGAGATTTTGGGTATTAAATCTTACCACACCTTAGAAGAATTGCCTGAAGTTCCAGAATTAGCGGTTATTGTCCTTAGCAAAAATTTGACAGTTATTTTTGAAAAGTTAGCTAATTTTGGTATAAAAAACATAGCAATTGAATCAGAATTAAAATTAGATACAACTGATCCAGAATTAATAAAAAAACTGATCTCAATAAGCAAGAAGCATAATGCTTCATTTATGGGACCTGCGATGGTTGGGATTATTAATTTCAATAATAATTTTACAACTTCAATAATCCCTGTAAGACAGTATCTTATGAAAAAGCATAAAAAAATAAAAGAAGGTATTAGTTTTATTGCTCAATCAGGAGGATTAGCCGGTGCGATGGGATGGTGGAATCCTTCACAGAACTTACCAATCTCCAAAGTGATACATTTAGGTTATGGATTTGATGTTGATGATGCTGACGTCCTTGAATATTTTAAAGAAGATGAGACAACAAAAGTTATTTCTCTTTTTCTTAGAGAGATAACTGATGAGATGATTAAGGTCGTTAAAGAATTAGCAGCTGTTAAACCGGTTTTGTTCTTTTATGTGGGTAAAGAAGATCAAAAAGAATCGGAGTTAATACAAGCTGGGGGGATGGCAGTATCAAATTATATCGAGTTATTTGAATATGCCAAAATATTTTTATGGTGTCCTGAACCTAAAGGCCCGAACTTAGGTTTAGTAGGTCCAAGTTCAGGTGCAATTCACCTTATAATTAAGGAAATGCGAAAACACGGATTGTCAATTGCTAAATTAGATAACAAGAATCGCGATATCATTCTTGAGAAGGTAAAAGGTTCTACGTGTGAATTAGGGAATCCTGTTGATTATTGGCCTCCAGAAAAGTTTGTTGGTACAAAAATTTGTGAAATTTATAATACATCATCTAAAACTCTATTAAAAGATGACTCTGTTGATGGGTTAATTTTAGCTCTGGAATTTTTTATTGAAATTGAATTTGATTTTAGTATCTTTGAGAATATTCAAAAATCATACCCGAATAAACCTATAATCGTTATCCTTATTCAAGCAGAACATGAAGGCGCAAAAAGAGTTATTAAAACTGCCTCTGAATTAAAAATCCCTGCATTTGAAAATGAAGTAGAAAGAGCAGTAAGAGGATTTAAATATCTCTATGACTGGTATTCAAAAATAAAAGGGAAATAAAAAATTAATAGAGAAAATATCTTTTAACTAGAGAAAATATCTTTTAATTCATCAGGTATATTTGTAGATTCATCCATTAATGAGAGAGCATATATTACTTCACCGCATTTACACTCTTCCGTTTCAAATAAATAGAATTTAAACTGTTTTTTCCAATTGCATATTTGTATATTTTCAACTTTTGCTTTTTCACCACAAACGCAATAGATTGCCATTTCATCTGAGTAATTAGGGATAATGGTTTCCAATTTATCTGAAGTTTTATTGAATTCAGATTCATTTAACATCGCATTAATTTTTTCTGCAACCAAATCTTTAAGAGTAGGAACAAATGATGTAATTATTCCATCATTTCCTTTCATTTCAGTCAGTACGATGAAATTTTTTTCGGGCTTTTCAGCGCGTCTGCCTTGAATTATTGGTTGTTGGTATTTTTGCAACTTATCTGGTATTGGAATCTCCGCCATTCCTGGGGGATATTCAAAAGTATAGAAATATTGCATGAATCCTCGAACATTTCGGCTGTTTATTAAATTTAAATTCTCGTAATCTCTACTGAAAAGTGTAAATTTAATTAACTGAAGAGGTACTTCTAATTCTATAAGTCTGGATCGAATATTGTTTAATAGTTCACCAGCAAAACTTTTTATTACCATAATATCATCTCTGTGCTCCTCATAAATTTGACCTTTGTTTTGATCTTTAACTTGAGCCCAATTTTTAACTACCCTACCTCTAATCAATTGTGGTAGGATACAAACGACACATAGAATAGGAAAAACGACAAAAGAGAGATCAAAAGGTAAAAATGTCAAGATTGTAAGTAAAGCAAATAAAGGTAATGTGATAATCAATGTTAATCTTCGTAACCGTTTATTCACGTTAGTTTTTATTCCTTTACTAACAGCAAATTCTTCAGCTTTAGTTTTCACATTCTCTATTACATTTAATATATTTTTTGATTCAAAAGATTGTTTTAATAGTTTTTCTTCTTCTCTTTCTATTTGCAATGCATCCATATATGTGGTTATTCGTGAAATATTTTGCTCCATGATACGTCTTTTAAAAATAAATTCAAGAGTATCTTCAGAAAAGAAATCAAGAAATCGCACCATAAAAAGTTTTTTCTCCACCTCTTCTATATCCGTTGGATTCAAACCGAGAGCTTCTTGGATCATCTGGCCCTGGGTTACTTTTTTTCTTCTTCCTTTTTGCTTATCCTTTTCTGGATGCTCTACTTCACTATCTTCTTTATACTTATCTTCACTCATGATTTAAATTAAACTTCGAATTTTTACTATAAGCTATTTAATTATCCCCCGATAATTAACTTTGCCAAATCTATCAAAATGGAAAAAGGATAAGTAGTAGTTGAAAATTTAATTTTTAAAACTGCATCATAATTATTGACTATTTTTAAAAAATAAATTGAATAAAAGATAATAAAATATAAAAACAACTCTTTAATAGGTAGACCCCCTTTACTTTATTAAATAACATAGCTTTAATTTGTGAAGAAATCATGGATAAAGAAAAAGTTAAACAAATAATCGAAAAGATTCGACCACAGTTGCAGATGGATGGTGGAGATGTGGAACTTGTTGATATTGAAGAAGATGGAACTGTTAAAGTTCGATTGATGGGCCATTGTGCTGGATGTCCAATGAGCCAACAAACTGTAAAGTTCGGTATTGAAAGAGCTTTAAAGACTCACATACCAGAAGTTAAAGAAGTAATCAGTGTTCCATTTTAACTACTCCCTAAAAATCACATTTTTTTATTTACTCATTTTTTAAAACCCTATAAAAGAGAATTTTTTATTAAATTGTATTATTTAAACACTCATGAATCCTAAAGAATTTACAAAATTATTAAATGAAGCAAGAGAGCTAATGACTCAGGAAAAATTTGCCCAAGCACTTGTAATTTTGGAGAATTTAAAGATAGGAGACAGAAATAGTGAACATGATTATAATTACAATTTGATACATCAACTCTATCAACTTGATTCTAATTGTAAATCCGCGTATCATCAAAAAATTATTCTTGAGATCATAACAAACATCCCAATCACAAAGAATTCAATTTCTTTTATTGAACTTAATAAAATCTTAAGTGATGAGAAGAGCTTAAATATTAGTGAAGAAATATTAAGAAGAGAAGTTGAGTTGTTAATTTTAAGGAATATGGTGTCAAGTAAAATTGAAAAAAACCAACTGATCCTTAGTCATCATTAAATTCCTAAACATTAGAATTTCAATCTCCCTTCATTATGCTGCTCTAAAAAAGCTTGGTTTTTAAAAAGCTATTTTTAAATAAGTAAGTAAAAACAAATTGAGATGCAATCTAGTTGATAATAGATCATGTTGACAAAACGATTAGTATTAAAATAGTGTATTTTGGACCTGCTTTATCTGGTAAAACCACATCAATTAAAACCTTGTTTTCCCATTTTGGGAAGGAAGATAAAATCCTTAGCATTGAAAGCACATTAAATAGAACTCTATTTTTTGATTATGGTGTGGTTTCCTTTCAAAATCAAGATTGGATACTTAAAATAAGTATCTATACCACAACAGGCCAAAACTTTTATTTGATAACACGACCAATTACTCTAAGAGCCGTGGATGGTATTATCTTTGTAACTGATTCACAGAAAAAAGTTTATGAAAGAAATTTAATTTCATGGAATGAATTGAAATCATATTTTAGTGACTCGCTTCAAGATCTACCAATTATAATTGCTTTTAATAAACAAGATTTACCAGAGAAGTTTATTTCATCAAGGTTCTTAAAAGAAATAGGCACTTATAATTATAAAAACATAAGTACAAGGTTTACCATCGCGATTAATGGTGAAGGTGTTTTGGGTTGTTTCGAAGATATATTACAACTAGTGCTTAAAAAATATTATGATCATAAGTTGATTTCTGCAATCAACTAATAGATGATTTCCATTTCTATTTTTAGAAAAAGCTAACTGTTGATACTGGTGATTGAAGTCGGATAAGTTGTTGACTGTTATCTTCTAAAATTGTAATTAAAGCAGAAATGTCTTGTTTTATCTCATATATGATTTCTTTTTCTTCATCCATTTTCCATGTATTAAAACCTGTTAAACTTGGTGTTGTTTCAAAAAGACCTTCTTGTAAACCCAAAATCTTAACAGTTACCCCATAGAGATCCTTTTTAGATATATTTTTAATAACCATCTTGTATTTATCAATATCAGAATCAATGGAAATAAGTTTATAGACCTTTTGAAATTTTGATGAAATCCCATTAAATATAGATGATGCATCAGAACTTCCACCACCTACAAATAAATCTATATCCGTTTTTCTTTCAGTTAACGGAACCGATGCAATAGTAATAGGAACTTCAAAATTTATCGTGTCTAATCCAAATTCTGGTTTTTTTTTACCTATAATCTTTAAACTCCATTGAGTATAAGCTCCGTATTTAAAACCAAATTGTTCTTTCTCAGATGGAGAATAAACAAAGTTGTAAGAGGGTTCAGCAATTTCGGGAATTTTTAATAAAAGGAAATCCTTCTGAAAATTTGTAGTTCGAACATCTCCAGCAATAGCAGGAGGTAGTTCTTCAACTTTGCTGCAATTCTGCCCGTAGGCTTCACAATGACATACTACGTTTGCATTTTGTAATAATCTAACTTCAATTTCTCTTAACTCATCCGAGGAAAAATTAATCTTGATAGTCTCTCCAGGTTTAAATACATCTTTAGAAAGTAAAATGTTTAATCCTGATATTGAAAACGAAATCGGTTTAGGTGTTTTTGTTTGAAGTTCTGAAGATTTAACTTTTATTTCGATATCTTGAGTCTTATTAATAACTAAATCCTCTTCGGGATTAACAGGACTAGGCTGTCTTAAAATCAATTTTATGAAGTACTTCAAATCCCGATTTTTAATTGTTGGGACAAAGTTATTCTTTATTAAAATTGATTTCTCTCTAATATATTCTCCCGCTTCAAAATATCCTTTTGAAAAGATCTCCTCTTTTGAAACTTGAACTTCTTTAAGGCATGGAGGATTTGTTATTAATCGAATACCACTCCATAAAAGATTGGTATCTTCTTCAAAATTGAATTGAGTTTTTATCTTTAATTTGTCTCCTATGAATACAATACCTTTATTGAGATTACTAAACTCTAAATTCAACAAGTTTCAAAACTGCTTTAAGATTTATTTTTTCACTTAAATTTAATAAAAGAAAGATTTTTTTAAAAACTTTTTATTATGATTTGTCAAAATTTGAAGATATTAGTTAGTTCTCATTCTGTTTAAGATACATTTTCCACTTCATTAAAATCAATTTGATATTAAATGAATAATGATGCATTTATATGCAAACATAAGTTAATCTGGTTCTTTTTTATACGGTTTCATTGGTTTCCATGTATATGCAAGTTTACTCATATTATAAATCGGAAAAGGATCTTCGATTAATAACTTCGCCAAACATTTAGCACAATAATATACTTCTTTATTTCTACCCTTGAAGAAACACATGAACAAATTCTCTTGTTTTAAGCAACTCTCACATCGCATGTCTACATTTTTCAAATTAACAAAAATGAATAAAAACTTTGTTATTAAGTTCTTAATAAACCTAAGTTGAGATTTGGTGTTCCCACTTACTTTATTTTGACCTCATTGTACCGAAAACAATCAATTAAATGGTCATTTACCATACCTATTGCTTGCATGAAACTGTAAATTATTGTTGGACCCACAAATTTAAATCCATGTTTCTTCAAATCCTTGCTAATGAATTCTGATTCCTCCGTTTTTGATGGTAATTCTTCTAATTTTTCAAATTTGTTTGTTATCGTTTTATGATTTATGAAATTCCATATATATGTGTTAAATGAACCAAATTCACTTTGAACTTTTAGAAATGCTTTCGCATTATGAATCACAGATTCTATTTTAAGCCTATTTCTGATAATGCCTTTATCATTAAGTAATTCTTCAATCTTTTGATTATCATATTTTGAAATCTTGTTAAAATCAAAATTATCAAAAGCTTTTCTAAAATTCTCACGCTTTTTCAATATTGTGGCCCAACTTAATCCCGCTTGAGCCCCTTCTAAAATTAAAAATTCAAAAAGTGTTTGATCATCATGAATTGGAGTACACCATTCTTTGTCATGATATTCTTTCATGGCATCACTAGAATTTGCCCAACTACATCTATTTACCATCTTAATCATCATTATTAATAATTAATAATCTCAATAGAAATAATTTAAAAATTCTAATAAGATTATTCCTTAATCAAAACTTTTCATTAGAAAAAAGTAATAGGGGCAAAAATTGCCACAAACATATTATAATTTAATTTGTAATATCATATAATTATAATTTTAAAATATTATAGGAAAGATCAATCAGGGTTTTCAAATTAATCAATTATGGATGAACAAATTTCATTTTGCGGAATGGATTGCCTTGCATGCCCAGCTTATGTTGCATCTCAACATGGTGATAAAGAAGTTTTAGAACGAATTGCTTCTGAATGGTCTAATGGTAAGATCAAATTTGAACCTGAAAATTTTGATTGTGTTGGGTGTACTGAAGATGGGGAACAATATAGTTGGTGTGATATGTGCCCAGTAAGAAAATGTAATATGGATAAAAAGATAAAGAATTGTGCATATTGTATTCATTATCCATGTGAGGAATTAGATGAACCTTTTGAAAGGTTGCCTAATTCTAAGAAAAATCTCGATAAAATTCGAAAGAATTTGTAACGATTTTCATTAAAAAAATAGAGAAAGAGAATAGTCTCTTTAACTTTAAATTTTCTAATCCTAATCTGTGTGAGCTGAAATTATTAAATCAGCAAATAACTTCATATCATTTAATAGTATGTTCAGTTTATCTTGAGAATCCCTATCTAAATCTCCAGATTTCATTACAAGTACTGAAATGATATATTTAAAAATGTGGAGCTCGATTTCTTTACCATCACTCTCTCGACCACCAAACTTAGCGGAATCAGACATAAAAATATTTTCTCTAACGGTATTGCACGCATTGATAAATTCCCGTAAATCTCCCCTCAATGTTAAACCGCTACTTACACCTTGAACATTATGAACAATAACATTTCCAGAAATATCTGCGATGATAACTTTTGCTTTTATCTCATCTAGCTGTTTTTCTGCCTTTTCTACATGACCTTTTAATTCCGCATATTGGGATATTAACACATCTCTAAAAACTTTAGCTAATTTATCCTGTTCATAAATACTTGTAAGCATAAAATCAAAATCGTAATCCTTAAACAGATCCAAAAAGAGTTCTTTTGCATTCTTAACATTTGTATCAAGAAGCTCTTTTTGGTAATTTTCAGTATCATATTTGTGGAGAAATAAGAAGATCTTAGGTTTTTCATTGCTTTTTCTATACAAATCCAATAAATCTATGAAATATTGTTTTGCATCTTCAAAGGTTTGTGGTTCATGTAAATCAACAACAGGAATAAGAATATCAGTTCCTCGAAAGATCTCTGGTTTAGCCATATATTCAGTTCTGAACTGATCTTGACCACCAAAATCAAATATACCAACTTGGAGCCCTAGAAAGGGGTGTCTTCGTGTTTCATATAATATAGTTGGACTTAATCCCTTTGTTTCTTCCGGAGATTTTGCGGCAAACGCAACGGAGTAAACTGAGGTCTTACCACAGCCGCTTAGTCCCACAAGACTTATTTTCAACAAATATCACCTTTTTTCTTTTCTGTTTTTTTTTTATTTTTATAATTATTTTCATTTAACTTACCTAATAAAATTTTATTAAGAATATCATCCTTTTGGAGCTATCTTAAACGTTTTGGAAAATATTTTTCCGTGTGTTTCTGTTGTAGCTTCAACTAATATATTTGCTATAATAGGTTCACCTTCTCCTATATCTAAGGGATATCCTATTTCAATAGTTTCGAAAGGAAATAATTCTTTTATAGATGTGATCCACGGTCTTTTTTCAAACAGATCCTCAACAGTAACAACTCGGATTTTTAAATTTTCTAAAATATGTCCGATAGAGTTAGTTAGAGATAATGTTAAGGTTTTATCTTCTTCATTCAATGCTTTCGAAACTCTTAAAAATTTTCTGACTCCGGTAGTTGGTTCGGTTGATATTGGCTCTGCTTCAGGTTTAGTTTCTATTCTTGGGACTTCTTTAGTATCTAAGTCTTTTACTATAAAGACTTTTCTTTTTTGAATGTTATACTGTGCTACTTTCTTCAGTTTAGCTAAGAATAACACTGCGTTTAGATTGATTGTATTAAAAGGCTCGATCTTAAGATATCCTTTTGCTGCGGCATCTTCCATAATTTCAGCACCAAGACCACTCCGAGCAAATACCGTATTTTTATTCGCACCACTCCCTACTGAACCTACAGATAGATCAGCATTTTCAGCAGCTAGATCTGTACAGAAGTTACAACTTGAAGATTTGAATTTATTGAGTTGTCTAATCGTATATGATTTTGTTGGTTCTCCATCAGGGTCATAATATAGATGGAATTTTCCCTTATTAATATCCATTTTAATTATTTTAGATAAATCAATCCCATCCTTTTCAAAAAAAGGATAAAGAGCTTCTGGGGCGAATGAATCCATACAAAATAAACCAATCCTTAGAACATGACACCTCATAAAATATTTTAACATACCGGTTGGGCTATCAAACATCTTCGCAACAGCATCGATATTGCATGGAGTACCTACAAATGCAATTGATCTGAAATTTTGCCGTACTGCATCCATTAACGCTTCAACTGTTTGTGAGTGGCAATAAATTGAACCCGAAGATTTAATAGCATCATCTTTAGTTGTGATCACTTGGGCAACAGGATACCAAGGTTTTTTTGGATCTCGCATGGTTACAATAGCAGCATCAATTAGATGTTCGTCAAATAAATAACATAATAGTGAAGTCACAGTCCCGCCGTCTTGACCACCAATCACTTCTGGAATGTTCGTATTTGCAACATATCCCGTTTTGAATTCCCCCATAAGTTGGATAGGATCAGTGATCGTTCGAGGACATTGATTATAACATATACCACAACCTGTGCACTTCCCAATTAATTTGGGCTGTCCTGCTATATGATCCCATTCTAAGACAGGACATACAGCCGCGCAAGTTCCACATTCCGTACAGATTCCCGTTCTAATAATTTCTTTTGTGAGTAATCCATAACTGTCACGACCACCTTCTAGCTTTTTCTGAATATACTCAAACGAAAAATCATACTGAGTTTCTGGAGATTCTGTTTTATTTTCATTCATTTTATTACAAAAATAACTCTAACAATAATAATTAAATAATTAAATGAAAGCTAAATAAAATAAAAGTGACATTTTAAAAAAAGTTATCAATTACTCTTAATAAGAAGTGTTTGAAATGGTTTACTCGTTATTGCTAAATTGATTATTATTCTACCAATTACACCAATTTTGATCAAAATTAGAAGGAGAGTTGTGAGAATGGTTTCAATTTAATAATAAATTAGAGTTAAATATTGTAAAAAGATCATTAAATATCATTTTATTATGTAGAATCTTTAATTAGCCATTGCGTGAGTGTAAAAATTTAGGTCAAAACCAGGAGTAGGTAAATTCTGAATTATTATTGATTCTCTAATTCAAGTTTTTCTTCAATTTTTTTAATTGCATTTGATGCATGAATCCGTACAACTCTATGAAAATCATTTATCCTTTTAAGTAATGCACTTAAAGCTAGCTGATCTCCATAAGTCTCTAAGAGTTTAATCAAGCTTAGTTTAACTTTGAAATTTTCATCTTCCTCTGTTTTTAAATGATCAATTAAACTTGCTATATTTCTCTTTAATGATCTTTCTATTTCTTTTCCATTATCTCTAACTCTATACCAATTCCTTTGAAAAATATTATATATTGCATCAACCGCGACTTTTTTGATGAGCCAATAAGAATTTTCATTTTCTATTACATTTAATAGATGGTCAAGTGGAACTACGTTTCCTATTTTTCCCAAAGCAATAATCGTATTTTTTTTAACGTCCAAATTACGGTTTTTTAATAATCCAATTAATGGTTCAACAAAAACATCTTTACCAATTTCACCGAATATAAAGGCAATACTTTCTTTAATAGTCTCGTTATCTTTGCTCAAATATGAAATTAAGTAGTCATATGAAGCGTTTTTGTTATTAGCATATATCTTCTTGATAGCATCGATGATATAAAGTTTCATGTCTAAATCGGTATATTCAAAACTCATTTCTTCGATATCCAAAATATCTATAAGCTCTGGTACAGCAGAGATATCCCCAATCTCACCTAAAGCTTCAATACAAGCGAGACTTACTTCGTTATAAATATTATCTAAGTTCGTCACCAAAAAATCTACAGACTTAGTAAGTTTTAACTTCCCACATAAGATAATAGCGTTTTTTTTGACAATAAAATCTTCAATTAACAACAGTTTTATTAAATCAAGTTCGATCTCATGCCTAATAACTTTTATAATGGTTAAAATAGAATCTATTAAATTGGAATCTTCTTCTTTTAAAACCAGTGTAATTACTTCGAGGAGAAGTTTCTTACGTTTTATCAGATCTTCTTTAATTTCAGGATATTTTATTTCGATATAACTTGCATCCTCAAATGAAATGTTGATGCTTGATATTTCATAACCGATTAACTTAATAAGTTCAATCTTATGGTCATTTGAAAATCTCTTATTCTCTAATGAATTTAAAACCACATTTACTAATTCTCCCGGATCCAAGCTTAAAAGTTGAATTCTAACGAAATCTCTAATTGATTCATTTTGTTTGTCTAATATTTCAATGAAAAGGTCTATTTCAGACTCATTAAACCTAATCTTTTTTATAGCCTTTAAGACGGATAACTCAATTTGATAGTTATCAGGATTTTGTTCTAAAACCCATTTCAATGGTTTTAATCCTTTTTCATATTTGGTATTTCCTAAAGCTTTAGCAGCTTCGCATTTGATATCAACTTGTTCATCAGAAATTAATAAATTTTCAAAAATACTAAAACATCCATCTTTCACTTCCTTAGAGTTATTGCTAACCAATGACAAGTATCTTATTGCTTCTTGTCTTTTTTTAGAGTCTTTATCTCCTTCTATGATTTCTGTTAGCATACTAGCAGAATTGGCCAAACCAAATTCTTCTACTCTTTGATAAATTTCCTTTGGATGAATGTTCGTTTTCAATCTTACAGAACCGTCTTTCTAAATTTCAATAATTATACTTTTTTCCTTAATTATTATCAATGTATGTAGATCATTAATTATAAAAATATTATCAAATTAAGAAGTAATTATTTCTTCTCCATAACAAATCCGTTAAAATTTCAAACAATACGTTATCTAAATTTGTAATTGTAAAATAATTTCGATAAAAAAGTAAAATATTAAATATTATACTTTCAATATTTTTTAATAAATAATTTGAAATTCAAAAACAGAAAAAAAATGAGAAAAAAAAATATTTATTCTATGGTTTTAATCTCTCTGATGGTGCTCATAACTTCTTCAAATTTAGCGATAAAAACAAAAGCACACGCTCCTAATGGGATGAATTTGGGTGTTAGTTCAAACCCTCCAACGCTTAATGTTTTAATATATCACGAAGTTGAAGACCCAAATACTCATTATGTTAATCTAGTGAGAATTAACGTTAATGGAAGTGAAGTTCTAAGTACATCCTACACTAGTCAACCACTTACGGGGGGAGGAACCTATAATTATCTCCTTAATTACACTGTTGGGGATAGAATTGAAGTATATGCGAGTTGCGTCCAAGGTGGAAGTATGACCGCATGTTTCATTGTGGGTGGTGGGAGCTGTCCACAGAGCGCTGGACCAGGAATTCCGGGATACTTCGGACTTTGGGTTATTATAGGATTTTCTCTAATTGTTGCAATAACGGTAACCTATAAAAAGTTTAGGCGCTGAAAATACCTAGATTACTAGGAATAACAAAAATTCTTATAAATCCATAATAATTGAAATTGAATTAGTTTTTTTATATATTTTTTATTTTTGTCTTACTCATTCTGTTGGTTACTTTTTTTAAAGTCTTCAGTGATTTCCAATTTTTACATTATATTTAAAATTAATAAATTATGAAATTCATTATGCCAATTCGTAAATCAATTAACAATGCTCGAGAGAAATTTTACAATTTTATAACTAATGAAAAGGTTGTGAAACTTTCAGCATCTATAGTTATGATCGGGTATATTTTATTACTCATTATAGCAGTCATTATTGCGGTTTTACTTGATCCAGACGGATACACTATTTGGGATAATTGGATTTCTGATCTTGGGTCATTCAATCATACTCCTGCTCCATATCTATATGATATTGCATGTATTATAGCAGGATCGATGACTATCCCACTTACATTCTATATGGAAAAACTACTAGCCCCATTACCCAATGAATCTAAATTGGAATCTAAATTGGGGATCCCCCATTACTCTCGGTTGCGCTTTAGATTAAGTAGTTTTGCTTTTTTATTCAGTATAATAGGAAACATAGGGTATATTGGTGTAGGAATCTTCAGTGCGGATCGAGATTATGCTTTATTATCTGTTTTAGGACAAGGTCCACATGGTCTTATGTCTTACTTAGCTTTTGGTGGATTTACTTTTGGGGCTTTCTTTATGGGTTGGCTAATTGTTCTATATGATACTAAGATTCCTAAGACTCTGGGAATCTATGGAATTTTTGGACCATTAATCGTTACAATACTGAACTTAATTGATGGTACTCCTTTATTAGAATGGTTTCTACTCTTCTCAATATTAATTTGGGTAATTCCGCTTTCACTTATAGTATTTTTAAAACGAGATTAAATGAGAAATCATGGATTTTCCTATATAAAATAATTATGGGTAAAATGAAAATACTAAATAAATAAACCAATAAGCATTAATAAAACTGCCCCTAACGCAATTAAACCTGAGATTCCAATGATTCCCATTAAAATCTCATATACAGTTTTAGCGTTCATTTTTTTTGCTTTAACACCCCTTAAAGATTAATTAACAATCTCTAATTCTAGTATATAAAACTATATATTTAAAAGTTTTGATAATATTAATGTTTATCACGTATTAATGCTAGCTTATATTAAACAACTAGAGGAATATATTTTCTTATATATTATTCATAACAAAAAGCTTATCAAGAATTTTACCAATTCTTTGACACATAAAAGAGAATAGGGATAATCTTGTTTTTTTTAATTGTATCATTTAACTTTTTAAGGAAATTTTCCAAAAAAGAATTCCATTGCTATATTCTCAGCTTTTTTTAGAAGTTTATTAACTGCTGTAACTGAAATTCCAAAATGTTCTGCGATTTGTGATGATTTAATTTTTTTGGGTGAATTAAAATACCCATTCTTAGCAGCATACGTAGCTATGTCTTTTTGACGCTTAGTAAATTCTGGAAGGGGTATTGCAGATCTCCAGAGGGTATTATCAAATCTATCTAATTTATCAACATCTGTCATTCCAATTATTTTAAAATTTTTTGTAAATAAGGATAAATTTTTAAATAGTTGTTTTGTGTACTCATTTTGACAAATAATATTGATTAAAAGTATGTCATTTGAAATATGGATGGGAAATAAAAGTGCCCATGGTCCAGCATCTATAATAGGATAAAATCCTGATGATCTATTCTGCCTCATTATACAAATTATCTCATTACCCACCTGATTCAGCAATTTAAAAAATTGAGGTTTGAAGCGATCTTCTATAAATTGATTTAAATTTTGAATTAAATTTGACTTAAATCGAATTTTTTCAAGTGCAAAGAAGTGGGTTTGGTCATATTGGAAAGCATTCAATATTTCAACGAATTCAAGTTCCTGAAATAGATCACTAAAGCCAATATATTCAAGAAAATTACCCGGGATTTGTAATCTTATTATTTTCATTATGTTTTTTCTTAGTAGATAATAAGTTAGATCATGTAAAATAGGTTGTGATCGCAACCCCAGAACATATATATAATTTTTTTTATTACTTTATTAAGGGTTAATAATCTTTTATGCCAGAAGAAAAAAGATTGACCATATAAGAATATATTTGTAATATTTGTTTTACCTATCAGCTAATTTAATAATTAATTTTAGGATATAAGGTGATCTAATTGAATATTTTACTTACAGGGCCATTTGGTAATGTTGGGTTAAGTACATTAAAAGAATTGTTGAAACATAATTATAATATAAGAGTTTTTGATATTAAAAATAAAAAAAATCGACGAATTTCAACCAAATTTAAACACCAAATAGAAATAATTTGGGGGGATTTAAGAAACCCTAAAGATGTAGAGAAAGCAGTTTCAGGGTGTGATGTTATTATTCATGTAGCAGCCATTATACCTCCTCTTGCTGATAAAAAACCTAAATTTGCAGAAGCCGTTAATGTCGGAGGTACCTCCAATATTATCGAAGCCATGAAAAATCAACCACAAAAACCAAAACTCATTTTTACTTCTTCAGTAGCAATCTATGGGGATAGATTAAGAAATCCCTTAATAAGGCCGACTGATCCACTTAACCCAAATCAAGATGATGAATATGCAAAACAGAAAGTAAAGTGTGAGGAATTAATAAGAAATTCAGGATTAGAATTTGTAATATGTCGCTTGACATATATAGTTTCCATCAATAAGCTTCAAATGGATCCACTAATGTTCGAAATGCCCTTAGATACTTGTATTGAAATTTGCGATACCAAAGATGTGGGTTTGGCTTTAGCAAATGCGATAGAAAATCATGATGTTTGGAACGAAACCATCCACATCGCCGGGGGAGAACGATGTCGAATTACTTACAGAGAATATCTAAATGAAATGTTAGATATTTTCGGTATTGGTAATAATGTTTTACCTGAGGAAGCATTCAGTACAAAAGGATTCCATTGTGGATTTATGACTACAGATAAAAGTCAATCCCTTTTGAATTATCAAAGACACACCATCGATGATTACTTCTATGATGTAAGAAAAAAAGTAGCGTTTACACGATTATGGTATATGATGTTTAGACCTTTTGCAAAGAAGTATCTTTTGAATAAATCTTATTATTACAAAGAATATTTAAACAATTTGAACCATCCAAATATGGGTAAACATTACTGAAATTGAAAAAAAAACTTTATTTTTTATTTTTCGGACTTAATCAACTTAAATGTTGTAGGAATTGCTAGAAAACACAGTGTGAACATCCCCATTTCAATTACAATATCATATAAGAACATCCCAAATTGTAGAATTGGTGGAGCGAGAGTCCAAGAACCCTCTGTCCCTACCTCGATCCATCGCTGACCTGAGAACCATTCTCCAAACGACCATACAGTCATTAGAATAAGCATTACTCCAACCATATATAATCCTCGCTTCCTTGATTTTTTATCAGTTCTTATGAGCCAAATTATACTTATAGCAACAAAGAGTGATAAAGAAATTATTGTACCTGTTTCTGTCATATTTCTTCTCGAATAAATGAGAGGATCTCCAATAGAGATTGTGTCAGATGTGAAACCCAAACTAAGGAGGATCAGATATGGAAATATATCTCTACAAATTACCCATATTATGAAAATTATTACCCATTTTTTCCGTGATTCTGTTTCTCTTATTCTGTCGGCGAAAAACAATGCGATAACCGCTAACATTACGACGTCTCCCATCGACAATAGGGGTATCCATAACCAAGGCATGGAATTAATATTTATTCCAAATAACAGATTTTCCTGCATGACTCGTCCTCCAAAAAAAAATAGCATTATTTCAGATCCTATGTACAACGCGGTCCCAAATATAAATATCCAGAAATAATCTTTTCTTTTATTCTTCTTCCAGTCATAAATGCAAAGGATAAGTCCAAATATTACGTAAAGGAGTTTATGAGTGAATTCCCAGCCAAAGAAACCACCTCGTATTATATAGATATCAGCCATATTCTCACACCTTCAAATAAAATATATATTGCTAATTTTAATTATAGAAATATTAGAAGAATATTATTTAAATTTTCATTATTAACAAACTAGGTACTCTCCGTTTATTTCTTAGAGAATCTTCTAATCACAGTTTATTTATCTTAGGATTTCTGACAAGTAAATTTTTTAATCTGAATATAAATGTATGAAAATGATCACAAAACCATTAATCTCTTTTACTTTCTGACACATAATTTTCAAAAAGTATTATCTAAAGTAGAAATGACATGTTACCTTTATTACAAATCTAAAAATTGATTATACTAGTAAACAGAAAGATTAAAAAAGATTAAAAAAGTTTAAAACCTAAGAACATAATTACAAAATTCAGAAATTTATAGACAATTATACAATCTTGTATAAATAACACGAGGTGGATGTGAAAAAGGAAATGAGTAAAAATAAAAATCAAAGGAATGAAACAAATGATGACGATGAAAAACTAAGGATTGGCTATTATTGTTGTGAATGAGGAATCAATATTCGTAGTAAAATAGACGTTAACGCGCTTGTAGCTTATACTGAAAGTTTAGGGGATGATATAATTATATCTAAAAAGAACGCTTTTCTTTGAACCGATAACGCGCAAAATGAGATATTAAAGGATATCGAAGAGAAGAACTTAAATAG
>Ga0114923_10000744_pt1 | contig 23925 bp, 33 predicted proteins | sample SumtaG_FD_89578 | JGI IMG/M metagenome (GOLD analysis project Ga0114923, IMG submission 89578) | Deep subsurface microbial communities from Indian Ocean to uncover new lineages of life (NeLLi) - Sumatra_00157 metaG | ecosystem: Environmental > Aquatic > Marine > Oceanic > Sediment | place: near...
GCCAGAAGGTGGTGGACGAGCCAGATAATGTCTATTGTCAGCGATCATTGTCAAGTGACGTTTTATGTTATGCTATTGCTTTTGTAGAAAACTCTAGTATTTTATAGCATATATGTCGAAGATTCAAGACGCTATCTCTGGTATCAAAAATTGTGCAGATATAATAAAGCCAAAAGCCGTTCATAAGATTCTTGGAGTATCGCTTGCTTGGGTTTATAAGGATGGCAATGTCCCAATCGAAGAAAGTTGTAGGGCATCTAGTGGCAATAGGAAAAAGAAATATTATGTTTTTAGAAAACAAGTACTTCTTAAATGGTTAAACGAAGAGGAAAATCAGGACACGCTTGTTAAGGTATGGATAAGAGCTGGGGCGATGAGTGATCTCAGAAAAAGTCGTAATGGCTAATGGATGCTAAAATAGTATTGATTTTTCTGTAAATGTATGCTATACTGGTTGCATGTCTAAAGTTAAATTATCTACAAAGGATCTAAATAAGATGTGGACAGATATGCTCTCGCATAGGTCTATTATACGTGATAGTATGATAAAGTATGCGGCTGGGATGGAGATTGATGAATGCGCAGAGTGGGAGAATCCATTTAGGATTCATCTAGATAATTATGATGATTCTATTCTGGCTTTGCAGAGTAAGCTCACCAATAACCTTGTATTATCAATCATATATGAGAAGGCACCTAATCTTGATATAGATCCAGAGTTTGTTTTATCTAGGATGGTAGATGCACTAACAGATCAAGATACTGAGACGACAGTACATGATAAGCCATTAGTATTTGATGCACAGTGGGTGATTGATTACGTAGATAAGAATTATCTAAGGCAAAAAAACAAGTTGTGTCTTTTCCAGATGCTCACCAAAATCAATCACTTGGCTAGCAATATAACTTTTGATGTAAAGAACGCTACAGTCACATTGCCATTCTATACTGGCAAATGGTTCAGAAAATCATATATTGTTTCTAAGGGTACAGAAAAATTAATGCTTGAATTCGATAAGCTGATACAAACACATCTACTTGGTCGTGATCCTTTTGATGTCTCACCAAAAATATTCATTAAATATTTAGATGAGTGGTCTCGCACGAAGCCCTATGCACAATATATATTTAGAGAGATATTTTTAGATAATGAATATGATGCGGTTCGCTCCATAAAGATAGATAAGGGCAAATCAAAAATAACTCTTAATTTCAGAGAGGAACAGGACGTACAAATGCTAATGGATACAATCAATCAAAACACAAATTAATATTTTATTTTCCCCAATCTTTTATGTTTCACCCATCTCGTAAGTTTAAGAAATGGTCTGGAAGAATAGCTTTAATAGCTACATCAGTAGGTATGACAATCAGTGTAATGTTACTAGCTCTACAGGTTCAGGCGATGTTCACACCAGAGGCTCAAAAGACCATGGATGAGTTATATGATCTTAAAAAGGCAAATAGCGTTACACTCCGCTCTCTAAATACGGTAAAGATGAGAAAAGAGTTAGAGCTTGCAAAAATTGATAGTCAGCTTGCACTCATTCGTGAGATAAATTTACGTGCCGATATTTGTATCGACAAATTGCAACAGGGCAGCGAAGAGACTTGTGATATCGAAAAACTAGAAGCTAATAATTCTCATTCATCAGCGCCCCCACAGGCGGATAATCAGGATTTTCAGTAGAGCAATCAGTTGAAAGTTCTCCCTCACTTGAGGAACTGGTTGCTCAACGTCGAGAAAGACGTGAAGAGAACAATGCTACGACACCACAGCCTGGTACAGAAAAATTCTGTGTGGGTAGAGAATTCAAACATATGACACCAGAGTTCCTAGATAGGATCAAGCAGGACTATCCAGCATACTATGATATATATAAGGTTCAGCGCTTAAATGAAATGGCGTGTATGTGGGAAGGAAAGAAGTTCGAGCCATACACGGTGCGCATGCTTGCGATGCTTTATGCAGAGAACAATGCGTTAGATCCACGCATTAGGGGCGACTATGGTTTTGCGTTTGGTCTCTCGCAAGAACATATCTGCAATAGGGGTCTTAATATGTATTATCTAGGCATAGGTTATGGTGTAAAGCGCTATTGTTATTCAAGGAATGGTATGACACCAACGCAGCAGGTAGAAAAGGAATTCCCAGAATTCTCTTTTAGTTGGACATCTCAATTCTATTATTTTAGCAACTTCATAAGTCCAAAAATAGATGAGGGTAAAACTCCTAATGCTATCGTAACATTATGGAATAGCAATGAGATTGGTCGGCAAGCAATAGTAGATAGGCATGAGCCATTTATAAAAGCAGTACTCAATATCAAATGAACCAAGATTGCGTACATGAATTGGCAACACTTAATAGGACTGTTGGTCGTCAGTTCGTTCTGTACCGCTATAAGGACTTAAGTGGAGTCAGTGGCGAGGGGACAGTCGCAGAAGGTATAGAATTTGCCAATGGACAGGTGGCGTTGCGATGGTACCCAAAGACGTACAATTCCAAAAAAAGGGAGGCAAGGGAAGCTGGGTTCACCTTTAGGGGAAGCATATCTGTATTCCAGTCTATAGATGAGATAATAGCAATACATGGTCATCATGGGAATACTAAGGTGCTATATCTCGATGAGATGGCTGGTGTACCATCTAATAAAAGGATCTATGATCCGCCTTGGGAAAATCGTAAGATAATGAAATTTATTACCAAATTATTGAAAAAGTTAATACTAGATTATAGTGATAGTACTTTTAATAAGACAATGGGTTCCATAGTTGGAATGATAAGGGTCGCTGAAAAGAATGCATATCGTAGGGGCTGGAATGATTCTGTCCTTAAGAATAAGCTATAGGCATTTATGTATGACATAATTAGATCAGAGGTCAGAGAAGAATGTAGGAAAAGAGATAATTATCTTTGTGTTAATCCAAAATGCAAAGTTGCCAATGAGGTTAAAGTTTTAAACAATGGGAAAAAGGTATGGAAAAATAAGAGATGGAGCACAGTTTATGGAGTGTGGATTCAGAATGTACATTTGCATCATTGTATATTTAGATCTAGATATTTTGGTGAGGATAGGGATGAGCCTTGGAATCTCGCGTCACTTTGCAAAATGTGTCATAATAATCTGCATAATTTTGATATAGAATTAGAAAATATGTTTATTCATATCGCGTTAGAAAGAAGAGCAGCCGCTGGGATGCCAGCCATAGATTATTCCAATATAGATATAAAGGATAAAAAGAAAAAGACGAATGCCTATAAGGAAAAATACAAAAGAGACAAGGAAAAGTTCATGGAAACGCATGATGGGCTTACGCCATTGCAATATAATTATCGTAGAAAAAAAAGCTTGAATTCTTAGCCACCATCTGCTAACCTAAAAATATGACTACACAATCAATAGCAGAAGATCTTAGTGCAGCACTCGAAAAAGCGGAGGCTTCCAAGGAAGCAGAAATAGCGCTTTTAGAATTTCTAGAGCGGACAGATGCATTCAAAAAATATACCATAGCCAAGCAGGAGGCTGAAATAGCAAAGAGCGAATCAGATACTGTTAAAGCGACTCTATTAGAGGATATGAAAGAAAATGATGAGAAGTCAATAAGCGCTGGTGGATATAGAATGCATACATCTGAGAAGGAGAATGTAACGGTAATGGATGATGAAAAGATGGAGAAATGGCTCAAGAAGAATAAAAAGTATGATGATGTATTTAAGATGGAACCAAAATTAGATAAGAAAGGTCTCAATAAATATATCCTTGATCTACGTAATGATAGGCAGATGCCAGATGTAGAAGATTGTGGTATAGAGATAGTTCCAAATATTTTTATCACAGTAAACAAGATAGACGATGAGCAATAGCAAGACGTATTATATCCGTACTGATTTGGGAGAATTTAAAGTCTCTACAGATCCAGAAAAAATGCAAAATGCATTAGAAAATCCAAATGATAATCTCATCCAATTGGAAACACTGACTGGGTTCAAGTGCCAGATAAGGAATAGAGACATAAAGATATGTGGGCTTTTAGATAATTATATGTCTGTATTGGATAGCAATGAGAATGCAGATGGCGTGGCTCAATTATCTGGAATAGCAGATTTAAAATTTTTCTTCTCTAGAGATAAAGGGGATATATCTATAGTATTCTTAGATGATAAAGGTGATGAATTAGCTAGAAAAAGATATGATAGTGAGGAATTTGTATCTAAGATTGTAAATGAATTGCCAAATGCAGTGTTAGATGCGATAATAGAGGAGCAAGATAGAAGATCATTCTCTTAAATTAATTACCCATTCGATTCATGAGATCAAATTATTATTACAGCGATAGGGGGATAAAATTATTCCTCAAAGATGCAGATGGCAAAATGTACTTTAGGGCAATACGTAATCCCGATTTATTGGACAGAAATTCTAGAGAAGAGCGTTGTATCACATATGATACAAGCGATGTGATGAACTTGCCGAATGATACGGTACTCGTATTGTATGATATGCAAGAGGGAATACTATTATTCCAAGAGAAGTGGCGATTGTATTTTATAGATCCAGTAAATATATTAATAGATAAGCGGAATATCACTCTCCAAGTCCCTTATAATACTTTTAAGAGTATAGGAGGAGGTTATTCTTGGATGGATGTTCATGCAACAAATGTAACATGGGATTCCATTAAGGATAATATCTCAGCAGAACCAGTGCCAGATCTTATTTCTGACCAAATTTCCCTTTATAATCATGCCATCAAAGAAAAAAAAAGTTCCTAAGAAGGATGTAAAGACCATAGGCAAGACGGAAAGAGATATTGATAAAACTATAAATGATATCCTAAATGCCGTTGATAGTGCATTCATGGATAAGCATTTTGATGATGTAGTTGCACTCGTATATTACAAGGGCAGATTTAATGATGGTGAAGAAGCTAAGATAAAAACAGTTATGGGTCTCAGGAAGTCGGATAAGAATATAAGCGAGACTTCAGAAACATTAATATTTATGTTTATGTTCCTATGTAAAAAATTAAACTTTAGAGAAGAGGCTGCAAAGAATTTTATTGCAGAACAAATATTAGCGGTTAACCCAGAAGCCAAAGACGTATCGGAGGCTCTTGACCAACTTTTAGATCCAAATTCCCCTTAATATTATGGCTTACCAGAAAAAATCAAATGATTTAGGCGCAGCATGGCAGAAGATTAGTAACCAAGGCAACACATTTCTGTCTGTGCGTCTAGATTGTACGCACTCACCAGAGACCGCTAAGGCTCTAGCAAATATGCTTATGAGTGGTCAGCCGATATCGCTGATGGCTTCTGAGAATAGTAGTTTTGATCCTAACAATCCTAAGGTGCCAAGGTATTCATTGTATATGTCACAACAACAGCATACATGGACTTTGCAAGCATATAATCAAGTATATAACCCAACTGATGCTCCACAATTTGATTACAAGAATCCAATTTATCAGCCAGCAGATAATCAGCAGAGTAATTATAGTGCTCCTCCAAGTGCTCCAGCTCCAGTCCAACCAGCTCCTACACCTCCAGCAGCTCCAGTAGCTCCTCCAGCAGCTCAAGTAGAGACAGTAGCCCAGCCACCCTACCCACCAGCTCCAGTGGCTCCAGAGGCTCCAGCAGAGCAAGCCACTATGCCAAGTTCTCCTCCTGTACCGCAGAATCCGTTCGGGGCATAATAGCCCATATGAAAAGGAGGCTAATTAAGCCAGTGCATTCAGTAGCATTAAAGCACGATAGGTATCGTGGTAGGATTGCATGGGATGCGACAGATCCAGAAAAAATAACTTTTACTATAGTTATTGCTAGCAAAGATAAACCTATAAAAACGAAAATGGCTATACCTATAATTTCAGATGGCATGGTCGGCATGTATGATTTGGGCAGTTCTTCACAATTAGTCGTGGCAACAATCAATTTGGTAAAGAAGCATGAGGTTTTTAGTAATAATTTTTATCATCCAGATTTTCCAAAAGATGTTCAAAAATATATAAAAGATTTATTGAAAGATGATATATCTTTAAAGCAGCAATTGGAGCAAGCATTAAACGCTTGACTTTTACACGCTGATCTGCTATACTTTATAGAAGAACAAATAAATATTCTTCATTATATTTCTTTCCAACATATTTATGTTCAAGAAAATTTTATACTCCATATTAGGCATTGTTTTATTCTTCACGAATATAGCATTCATATTATGGATAGGCATGCTAGCAGCAATAATGGTAGCAACTCTAATAGTAGGTAGGGTTATACAAGAATACCTATCGACTAAAGAGAAGAAACTTGAGGACATTATGACGAGCGCAATAGATTCGTAGAAAAGTATTGCTTTTCTACTTCATATATGATACTGTTCAGGAACTTTCGATTAATTTTCCCCAAATCATATATGTTTTATATATTTATAGGACTAATAGCTATCGTAGCTATAATATTTATTGCCGCAATGATGTGGCGATCAATAGTACCGCAAGACGAGGTGCATATTGTTAATACTGCTAAAAAGTCTAAGCCATATGGAGACTCTAAAATAGTAGATATAGACAGCCAAGATGATGGAACAAAAGAATTACAATCATATGGTAATGTGTATTATGAGTTCCCATATTGGTTGCCAAAACTCGGTGTTATTGTAAAGAAATTAACATTGAATGTTTTTCAGGTCAATCTCGACACATACCCAGCATACGATAAGGACAAGGTTCCTTTCGTAGTAGATTTCAAGTCATGGTTTGTTATTTCAAATCCAATAGTAGCTGCAAAGCGTATTAAGGATATGGATGAGCTTGAGAGACAATTGCAAGAAATGCTTCAGGGTATTGTCCGTAAGACAATGGCTGGAAAGACAATTAAAGAAATCATGGAAAGCCGATCAGAACTCAGAGAGATTTTTGTAAAAGAGGTTGGCGCTCAGTGCAAAGACTGGGGTGTAAAATTGAATTCTATAGAGTTCACAGATATCCGTGATATGGAGGGCGATGAGTTCAGTGTTATTGATGATATAAAGCAGGTAAAATCTTCTGCCATTGAGAAAGAAAGGCGTATCGCTGTTGCAGAAAATGATAGAGATTCACGTCTATCAGAGATTCAAAGTAAAAGGGAGGCTGATCTTGAGGACGTTATTGCCAAAGAGAGCGTTGAGACTCGTGATGCGGACAGAACAAAGCAAGTCGGTATCGCAAAAGAGCATGCTTTACAAGAAATTAAAGAGCAAGCGAAGGTAACAACTGAAAAAGAAGTTGCAGTTAATCGTACAGAAAAAGTTGGTACTGCCGAGTACCAGAAAGAGGTGATCGTCGTTGAAGCTAACGCAAAGAAAGAATTCGAGATCATCGAATCAGAAGCACAGCAAAGAACAATGGAAATTGAGGCTGATGGTTATAAGGCAAAACAGATAAGAGAAGGAGAAGGTAATGCAGATAAAACAGAGAGAGAAGGTTTTGCCGAGGCTAGTGTCATACAAAAGAAAGGTGAAGCTCATGCTGTTGCCCTTGAGAAAGAGGCTGAAGCTAAGAAGAAACTCCAAGAGGCTCTTAAGGTTGAGTTGGGTGCTCTAGCTATTGAAGCACAGAAAGACGTTGGTATAGCTAATGCGAAGGCGCTTAGCGATGCGGATATCCGTATAATTTCTGGAGACGGTAATAGTGGTAAGATGGCTAAGTTCATTGAGGGGCTGGCTCAGAATTCAACTGTAATGGGCAATTTGCTCAGTAAGCTAGGAATTGAAGGCTTCGAATCTGCCGAAAATGACGAAGAAGATCCTAATAATAATGAGGATAGAATGGCAGATGAACAGGCTTAGTAAAATGGATGGAGGCTCTCTGAGAGGGGAGCCTCCGAAATTATTTATATAACTACTCTCGATTATGAAAAAAGAAGGATTCCCAGGACTAGGCGGAAAATCTGAAAGCATAGGTGATAAATTAAAAAAAGCAGCTAATGCTCCTGATATCAGAATGATGCCACATAAAAATATGAATGTTAGAGAACACATGGCATTGCAAATGTATATCGGTATGTTAAAAGCTTCACAGTGGTCATATTTTAATGTTGGAGAAGTGTATGGAGAAGAGAGATACGCAGTAGATGCCGTAATAGGTGCGGATGCTCTTATACATACTTTGGGCAAAACACCAAAGCAAGTAATGGATAGGCATGAAGAGATTTCTGAGTATATTTCTGAATTCGAAAAGGACAATGAAGAAGAGGAATCTGAAGAAGAAAAGACTGATGATGAAGAAGAAGCATAGATTTATATAGCACATAAAGTATAATAATCATGTGGTACAACAGATTAAAACATCGTTTTCAATAATCGGAGACCCTATAGGTAAGCCGAGAATGACACAGCGGGATGTTTGGGATAAGAGAAAGGCAGTAATGAAATATAGAGATTGGTGTGATAATGCCAGAGAGACTGCTGGGCTAGAGCCGATGCAAAAGATAGATGCTAATTCGTTTTTTGGTGTTATAGCATTTGCGCATTTTCGTATACCAAAATCATATTCCAAGAAAAAGAGAGAGGCTATCGCAGGGAAATTATGTACGGTTAAGCCAGATACAGATAATGTATTAAAGGCTATTTGCGATGCGCTGTTTGAGAATGATGAAAGATTATCTATTATGCAGTGCTATAAATATTGGTCTTATGATGATGAGGAGCCGCGTGTAGATATATTTTTTCTACAGAAAGACGATATGAAAATATAATATGGTCAAGTTTATTACGGCAAGTTCAACTTGATGACTTATGTTATTATATATGGTTCAATATAATATATGAGTAATGATTCTAGCCAAAAAAAATATATAAATTTGTCAAAGATTGGCAAAAATGGTTTTAGAAAAGTCGTAGAAGATTCTAAGTTTTTGCGCATTACGTTACGTAAATCATCTGATTTTCATGGGGACACAATGACTCAAGTTCCTATAAGCAGATCGGATGGAATAATGGCTATTGTTGGTATAATTAAAGCCAATAAAGCAGAATGCCACGTCTCAGCAATCAGATTCCCAAAGTCCCAATTCTCTACAGAAAAAGCACAGAAATGGCTTGCAGAGAATTTTTCGATTAATAATAATTAATAATTTTTATTTATTCTTCCCGCTATTTATATGTCAAAAACAGTAAAGACACTCTCAAAGGCTGAGAGTGTAGACAAAAAAGGTGAGAAAATTGCGTATTATTCGCCGTTTCTCAGGATAGCCGAGGATGAACAAATCGTTGAGGGAATTGCTTCTTCTGAGGCTCTAGATTCATACGGCGATATTGTGCGCATCACGGCTATCAAAGAAGCACTCCCTGAATACATGGAGTTCGCTAATCTCCGAGCAATGCATTCAAACATTGCGGCAGGTATCATCACTGATACTAAAATTGATGATACAGAAAAAATATTTTATATCACCGCCAAAGTAGTCGATAAAGCAGAATGGGAAAAGGTAAAAGAGAAGGTCTATAAGGGATTCTCTATAGGAGGAATTATCGAAGAGTGGGAGCCTATAATGGTAGAAGTAGAAGACAAAGATGGTAATAAATATGAGGTATTTGCTGGTGGTTATGAAATCACCAAAATAAAATTGGTAGAAATTTCACTTGTTGATAGACCAGCAAATCCAGATTCACTTATATCTAGTTATAAAGCGGCAAATCTAAAGAAGTTTGACACGAAAGATGGAGAGGTTGTTCAAAAAGAAGGCTTTGTGCCAAGTGTAGTTTTGCAGCCAGACTTGACTAGGATAGGGAAGGTGTTAGATACTAAATCACGCCTATCTTCGATGAAAGCGCTAGCGAAGCGCAACCCATTATCCATTTTAGCCCCTCGCACTATGAGTAAAATTACTAAAGCTCAGTTAGAAAAAGTTGCAGATGATGCGATTAAGGCAGCATATAAAGCTGCTGGAATCACTGACGACATTGATAACGAAGAGTTAAAGACTCTCAGTCGTGGCGAAATTCTTGAAGCTGCTAAGGAATTAGTGGCGGATGTTGTTACAGACATCGCGAAGTTCGTTAAGGCAGAAGGAGTCGAAAAACCTGAGGGTGATGATGACGCAGAAGAGGAATCTTCTAAAGAAGAAGAGACCGAAGAGACTGCTGATGAGGCATCCGAAGATGATAACACAGGCACTGAGGAGGAAAAAACTTCCGAAGAGGAAGAAAAATCCGAAGAAGAGGAATCCGAAGAAGAGGAATCCGAAGAAGAGGAATCTGAAGAAGAAAAGACTGATGATGAAGAAGAGGAAGAGGAGACTGAAGACGATAAAGAAGAAGCGGAGAAATCCGAAGATTCTAATGCTATCGTTGATGCTCTTAAGACTCTTGGAAAAACTATCAGTAAGGGCAATGCTGACACGCTTGCCGAGATCAAAAAATCTAATAAGGCTGTTGTTAATTCTGTTAACAAATTCGCAAAGAAAGCTGGCGGATCTGCTCAACATGACGAACAAGAGGTTAATGAAGACGACGAAGAGAAGAAAACGAAAAAGGGAGCGTTTTCAGAAGACCCTTGGGGTAAACGAGTAGCCTAGTGTTAATATTTTATTTCGCTTTTTCCACTAAGAATTTATGGCAAACTCACCAAAAAAAGTCCTAGAAAAAATTGGGACTCAGGACTTCCAAGGAGGTGGTCTGCTCAATCCAAAGCAACGTAAGGAATTCATCACAAATGTTGTAGATGAATCTCGATTCGTACAAGAATTTGGACGCATAGTCCAAATGGCTGCGCCAGTAGAGCAGATTGATCGCCTTAACCTCGGCGAGCGTGTACTACATCACGCTCAAGAAGAGGTGTCTCCAGGTGATGACAAGCTCGTGCAGATCACATCTGACAAGATTGAGATCAGCACACAAGAGTATATGATCATCTGGAATGAATCAGACCGTATCGCAGAAGATACCATTGAAGGAGACGGCACTAACCGTACCATCGCAGAGATGATTGCGGCACAGGCTGGAAACGATTTGGAGGACTTTGCGCTCGAATCTGATTCGACATCAGCAGATGTAGATCTTAACAAGCAAGAAGGTTTCTTGCGCCTTATCCAGCTCCAAACACCAGGTTCTAACTATGTTACTAGCTCTGGTAATTTTGGAACAACAGTAGCCAATAACATGATTAAGGCTATGCCAACAAAATATCGTGGTACTCGCTATAGCGATCTTCGCTTCGCGGTTTCCATGAATCAAATGCAGAACTACCGTAATACTATCTCGCAGCGTGAAACAATGCTTGGAGATAGCCAGTTGCAGTCTTCTAGTTTGATTAAGGTGTTTGGTATTCCTGTTGTTGGAATCCCACGTCTTGATGACAACCTTTGTTTCCTTACATTCAGACAGAACTTTATTGTAGGTTATCACCGTGATATCCGCAGAGAGTCTGAGCGTAACCCACGTCGCAGACGTACAGAGTGGACTATCTCACTCCGTATAGGTTTCGGTTTGGAAAACTCAGAGGCTGTTGTTTGGACTGATGGTCTAACATCTTAAGCAGAACATTGACGCTGAGGGGCGGCTTCCGCCGCCCTTCTCGTGAGCGCTCCGCTCTACACTCAATTAATTCCCCCTATTAATATGTCAAAAGACACCGTACAAAAAGTAGATCTCGCCAAGGCATCAAAAGAAGAGTTGCTAGATTTTATTGAAAAATCTAATACTACTATCGACCCATCATTATCGACACCTGTGCTTAGAGAGAAAGCCATGGAAATCCAGCAATCTTTTGTGGCTCTTAAGGACAGTGATGATCTAGATAGTAGGGCAAAAGCAGCTTCTGATGTCATTTTAGGCAATGACTCCGAAGAAACATCAAGTGACTCCGAAGAAACATCAAAAGATATTTCTAATATTAAGTCCACTATCAGTAAAGCATCTAATACAGATATAGATTCTACTAATGTGCAGCCACATGATGGAGAGTCCTCATCTATCAATAGCATAATTGATGAAAGTCGAACAAATAAGGATGGAAATCTAGATGAGACTATTGAAGAAAAAATCCTTAGAGAGCAGAAACAGAAGAAGGATGATTTTAGAACTGCGCGATTCGTAGTGGCAGCAGATGCAGAAATCCGTGAGTATCATATTGATGCTAAAGAGAAGCATAAGGCAAAAATTACAGACGTATGTTTCTTCTTGCTTAAAGGGACAAACCTTAATACTTTCACGACACCTTATACGAAAATTCCCGGTGTGCGTTTACGAAAGGAAACTCCATATAGGTCACTTGATTTAGAGTTAAAATACTTCCGTAGGAAACGAGGAATGTTTGGAGAATGTGCTTATCAAGGCATTGACAAGGTAGGAGCCTGAAAGAAGTAGTCATTTTTATATCATAGCTGTACAATGTGCTTATGCAGATAATAAGAGTACCAACATACGACTTTAGAAAGATAAGCACTGGACAGCTACTCTCAACGAGGGCAGTAGAAGCAGCCACAACTCTAGAATTAGAGTCCGTGGTCGGCTTCTCTGTGGATGAGTTTGCAGTGCTTGGATATGATAGTGACAGAGAAAATAATGAAATAGCGGAGATATCAGCTATAGCATCACCTGATCTAACGGTAGGTGCATTGGCATATGAACATCAGCCTGAGATATTAGTATATCCTTGTCCATATGATCAAGTAGAGCTTTATAAGAAAAGATCTGGGGGTTCAATGCAGCTAATGGAAAGAAAGGATCTAGATGTAGACGGTGTATTTACGGTATTCTTTGATATAACTGCTGAGAAGGATGATACGTATGAATATAAATATAGAAATTCTGTGTCTGAAGATGCATCTACTGCTTCAACAGATAGGATGGAATATTTCAAATCTAAAGATCCATATATTACGCCAGCGCAAGTTATTCAATATATGAATAATCCATCTGGGATAGATGCTAATGATCCGAACATCATAATGCTTTGCAATGCCTATAGTGATCAACTAGACCATCTAGTTGGTCGTTATCAGAAAGAGAGGTTATGGTATCATTATGAGAAAGTAATTATCCCCATAGATCAAATAAATAGTACTAATAAAGCTAGGCTTAGAAATGTTAATGACAAGCCACTTCTAGAGGTGCTAGAGGCATATATAGTTGATCCAGATACAGGAAGAGTAACTAATATCGAGAAGCCATATGAGGTGGCTACAACTTCTGCTGCTTATCTACCAGGCTTGGCTGATATATCCAATCTATATGACACAGATAGGCTTCACATGATGATTCGTGTAGGATTCTTTGAGTCTGATAATGTACCTCAGGATATAAGGGCGATGCTTTGTAATGCTGTTGCGATGCATATTCGTAAAGAAGATATGATGAGACGATATGTTCATCATTCTGGTCAATTAGTATCTGGTGAGGCAACTTCTGATGCATTTGTAAGATCAGTAACCGTAGGAAAATATACGAAAATGTACTTTGAATCAGCGGCTGAAAGTAATGGGCAGAGGGTGAACTCCAAGGCTCTAGAAACAGTTGGGGTTGCTTTTGATCAGGCTATGCTCCATAATTACAAAGACGTTTTACGACCATACAAACAAACGTTCTCGATGAGTTTTATTTAACCCTTATTAAGATGCCAAAGACAGAAGCAGGAAAAAGCGTAAGAAAAAAGTTACCTACTGTGCTAGTAGAAGACATATCTATGCAGCCATATGTAACGACTGATATAAATGTTGTCGCTTATTTGAGTATGAAAGCGTATCATGTGCATAGTCTTGCAAGAGAAGAAGGCAGTAATCGTGCTGCATTTTGTTTTATGTTGCCAACACCAGAAGAGAAAAAAGAGCTACAACAGCATGTAAGAGACTATCACAATAACATTGGCAATTTCCGTTTGTATTCAGATTGCTGGAGGAATGCTAAGGGATTTGTCCACAACGTTAAGTAGGCTATAATGTCTACATGGAAGGACTAAATACTATACCAGCAGATGAGCTAAAGCACAAAGTAACCGTTCGCCATATCACTGCTGATGGTACTCAGGATGGTTTTGGTCAATATGTTCCTACGACTGAAGATCATATAGAGAATTGCCATTTTGAATTTCACATATTTAATGATGAATCTGAGCGTGTAAAGAATAAGGAATATATTGTGGATTATGATTTACTATTAATATTACTGCCAACGGCATCAGTAAGACAAGGCGATAAGATCATGTTATTGGCTGATAGTGATGGCAATGCGATATTCGAAGATGAAGAAGGTAATCCTATGACGATTACGAGAGTATTTAAAATAGCAGCAAATAAAGGAGTCCATCACATAGAGGCTTACTGTAAGTTCCATTTGCCACAATTTAATAACTAATGCTTTTAAAAACCGTTGCCATCATGCAGATGAATCCACGCTTTAAACCAGCGCTGAAGGGTGCTATGCGCGAAACTTTAAAGACTGTTGGTATCGCATATAGAGAAAAAGCTAAGCGATTGACTACTGATGAAGGGCATGTTGTTACAGGAAGATTCAGAAATTCTATCGGTAATATGAAATCTAATGATGGTATATTCGAATTCAGTAAAAACAATAAATACCTTGACGTTGGAACTAATGTACCTTACTCAATTTTACTAGAAAGTCGATATAGTCTATTGGTTAGATCTCTTGATTTAACAGTAGATTTGGCTAAAGCTAGGGCAGGAGTCGTTTTTGCAAAATATCTTAATTCCCATTCATAATTATGGCGCAATTTGAAAGAATGCCAGAGATTGCCAAGTCAATTAGAACTTTCCTGCTTGATTATGCTGAACTAAAAGCTATAGTCGATACAAGGATTTTTTACTTTCGGACAGCCATGCCATCTGGCAAGGAACCAAAAGTACCGTTCATTTTCTTTCGTAGGGCTGGTGGGGTTTATGGGAGCTATCGTTATTATTTCTCTGTTAGAGCAAAGAATGCGACAGATCTCAGCAATCTCAGACGAATGGTTATACGCCGTTTGTTATCCCCCGTTAACCTAACTACAGAAGAAAATGTCCTAGAATCTCGTTTAGATGGGCAATTATCAGACGGGGGCGATGAAGGCACGGGTTGGTACGAGTCCAACTTCTACATTATATTCGAACTTCTCGAAGCTCAATATGGCTAAAAGAAAGAACTATCGAAAAACAAAGGCGTATAGTAGATCACCTAAAAAGCGTGGTGTAAAAACTGATGCAGTTACTCTTGAGCATCAGAGTAATGATACTAGCGAAGCTAAGGCTAAGCCAAAGGTCGTTCTCTCTGCTTCGGATAGCAAGTCGCTCAGCAATAGAACTTACCCATCCAATATCGTCTTAGTACGATATTCAAAGGGCAAAGATCACCTACAAGCTATAGATAAAATTTCTTTAAAAGAAATTATTCTAATACCCGGTGACACACGTCCAGTCCATATGGACAAGTCGTTAGTAGCTCAGCTTGAAAGCCTTGGCTTTGAATTCGAAATTATGTAGGGAATTTTTTAACCGTTTTTCCATCGTTCCCTATGGCATACTACAAATCAGGAAAAAAAGTAATCTCCCGCGATAATATTTTCGGGGGATCAGGTCGTCTAGTATATGCAGATAATGGCACGGCAGAACCTACTGATATCTCTGATATCTTAGATATTGCTACATCGCCATATGCTCTAGAGACTGGTTGGAATGATTTCGGAGGAACTGAAGGTGGCGCTACGCTGAGCCGTTCATATGAAATGAATGAAATTTCTGTGGATCAGGTGGCTGGTGTTTTCGATAAAGAGGTTACTGACTGGACAATGTCTGTGCAAACAGAACTTGCCGAGACAACTCTTGAAAACATCCAGATCGCTTGGGTCGGTTCATCAGCCATCACGACTGTTACTGGAGTTCCATCTGGTTATCCAGTAGAACGAAAGTTAGGTCTTGGTGCTCCTACCTGTCTGCCTGAGCGCATGATTGCTCTTATCGTAGATAAAAAGGAGGATTGTGCTGCTGGAGAATCACGAGTTCGCGCTCATGTTTTCTGGATTGCACAAATAGATGGTGCAGAGTCTGCTCAACCTTACGTTAAGGGGGATAAGACTGTGGTACCAGTTACCTTCAACATTTTGCCTGATCCTTCAAAGGATGAAGGTGAAGAGTTCGGAATTATTCTTGACCAAGCTAACGCTTAATAATCGACTTGATTGTTGATTATTTTGGTGTAAGATTAGGAGTAGAGACTTAGTTCTCTACTCTTTTTCGATTCGATTATTACAACTAACTATCATGGTAACTACTAAAAGTGGCGATACGCCCAAAAAAGATCCTGTAACAGATGAGAAAGACAAAAAAGACGATGCTACCGAGTATAAAGCAGAAGATATTTTACTAGATGAGGAAATAAGTAGAGTAAAGTTCGGTTCTAAGGAGATCGTCATTAAGCCAATGAGTCTTAAGACTGCGCTTAAGATTGGGAAGTTCATTACGAATAATTTTGGGCGTGCATTCAATAGTGAATCATTCAAGAGGGCAAAAGAGGGAGAGAATATAACAGAAGTAGAAATGTGGTCTGGTGTAGCAAATGATTTCCTTAGCGAATTAGATGATAATGAGATCATAAGTCTTTTATCTAATATAACTGGAGAAGACGAAAAGTTTATCGAAGAAAATTTCTCACTTGTTGGTCTTACTGGAGTGATTCGTGCTTTAATTCTTACCGAGGATTTTGAGCAAATTTTTTTAGAAGTAAGGAGAATATCGAACGCGAGGAAAAGTCAGACTCAATAGACCCCGATCCAATCCTTGAAATGGTCAACATCATTAGAACCTCATGCCATTATACGGATGAGTACATTATCAATAAGCCTATTAAATGGGTTAGAAGTACGTATGAACTATGTTTAAGAAGTCAACATGATAATAGCCTACAGTTAGCACAAATGGTTCTCCATTTGTATGCATCTGGGATGAGTAAAGATGTAGAACCACCAAAAACATTTGGTCAGATAATGAAGAATATTAAAGACAAAAAGGGTGGTGACTCTGATAACTGGATGGCTGATAAGAAGACATTATCTGGGCTTGGCATGAAGGTGAAGAAGGGCGCTCCGAAAAAAGATAAATGATTATTTATCTAGATCATTTATAATCCTATCTATTTCGTCCTCACCTCTTTTCCAAGCCCTAGAAGCAGATTTTCCAGATAGTTCTATGCTCTTAAGGTATTCCTTTTTTATAATATTCATTTCTAGCACATCAAATATATATTGATTTAATATCTTCTGATGCTCTAGCGATGCCAGAAAGTATTTTCTTGTATATTTTAATTCATCTGGGATAACTATTAGATTAACCATATCTATATATTTATCTATTGACTCAGGGAATCGTGTACCATCAGAAAATTCAAAATAGAAGTTGTCGTTTAATCTACCATTCTCATATATATGTTTTTTACTAGCTAGATCATATTCTATATTATCTGAATCTATCAAAATATAAATTTCCTCAATCCCATCCCTATAAGCTATCGCATTTTCTAGTGCATGATTTGTGTTATCAGCGCCTACACATCCAGAAAATATTATTGCAGCCAGTGCTATAATTACTGATTGTTTTATATCAACATTATTTTTCATGTTTTAAACATAGCTTATATGACAATGAAAGTCAAGTAGTTTTCTACGAAATAACATTGCAAGACATAATATACTACTAAGGATGTCAAAATATATGTTTTAATATAAAATATATGCATGTCTATACTAGCAAATGCCTTCGTAAGATTCAACGCACAAGATAGTGGGCTAGTCCGTAAAATGATGAGAGTCGAACGCGGCTTTGGAACGATGAAAGGATCTTATATGAAATTTGCAGCAGCTACAGCAGGTGTGGCATTATTTGGCAAAGCAGTCAAGGATGCTATTAATTTCGAGGCTGAACTTTTTAATGTGCGCAAGACAACGAATCTCACAATAGCTCAAGTTAAAAAATTAGGTGATTCATTCATAGAGTTGTCTACAAAGACTGGTGTAGCTAGGACAAAATTAGCTGCGATTGGTGTAGTTGCTGGTCAACTTGGTATAGTATCTAAGGCTGGTGGTGGAGAGGCTGGTCTTAGGGCACTGGAGAAGTTCACGGAGGTAGTAGCAAAATCAAGATTAGCTATGCCAGATTTTGCAGATAGCGCAGAAGATGCATCTAAGAAAGTTGCGAAGCTCTTAAACATTATGAATTTAACGGTAGATGAGGCGGAGTCTCTAATGTCAGCTATTAATGAGCTTTCCAACACTACGGCAGCAGATGCAGATCAGATCGCAGAATTCACACGTAGGTTAGGTGGTACGGCAATTGCATTAGGGTCTACTGCTGATAAGGTAACGGCGCTATCCGCTACGATGGTTGAAGTAGGTATTAACGCCGAACTTGGAGGAACTGCTATCACACGTCTGTTGGTAAAAGTACAGAAAAATTTGGATGATTTTACAGAAGGGCTTGGAGCTTCTGGCGCAGCATTTAAGAAGGCATTCGTACAAGACCCAATCATTGGTCTACAGATGCTATTTGAGCAAATGAGCAGAATGAACAAGGAGGATCAATTTAAATTTATGGATGCTCTAAGCATCAATAGTGTACGTTTGATTGGTGTAATGAATAAATTGTCTCAGACTAGGGGTGTAGAATCTCTGGCTAAGGCATTAAAAACTTCTAATAAGGCATTCAACGCTTCAGTATCTATTCAGAAGGAGTTTGAATTAAGGATGGAATCAACGCAATCTCATGTAGAGCGCCTAATGGCAGCTCTAGGATTTGTTGGTCAGACTCTTGCCGAACAGTTATTTCCAGTGATAAAAGATTTATCTCTGGCTATGGCGAAAATGTTCGCTAGTACAGATTTTCAAAATAATGTTAAAGCATTAGGTTCTGCGCTGGCTACCTTCTTCATGATTATCGGCGCTGGTATAAAGATAGTAATAGCATATAGAGAGGCTTTTATCGCATTAGGATCAGCAATGCTTTTGCTAAAGCTAAATGCTTTGATCATGCCATTGCAAAAAACAATGATTCTATTGGGTCTCGGCTCAAGTAGTTCTCTAGCTGCCGCAAGGGGTATTAAAACATTAGCTCTGGCATTTAGATTCCTTGGAACATCCGTAGGCACAGCAAATAAGGCATATACAGCCAGTGCAGTAATACAAGGTGTGCAAGCTCGCAACGCGGCAGGTCAATTTACATCTGGCTTAGGTATAGCCTTCGGCACTGGAACCAAAGGAGCTGGGGCATTTAAAACATTAGGAGCAGCAGCAAAAGGTGCAGTCGCATGGGTGGCGGCATTAGGTAGGGCTTTAGTTGGATTGGCTCTAGCTCATCCAGTGATAGCTATATTACTTGGCATAGGTGCTGCTATCATTTTCTTAGTGAAAAAGAATAGGGAGCTTAAGGAAGGATTAGAGCGTTTAAATAATTTTGGAAAAGATTTTGAATTTATTAAAGGATTCGGTGAAGCTGGTGATAAGGCGATAGAGCAGGTAGATAAAGTAAGTAATGCAGTAGAAAAATATAATGATGCATTAAAAAGCATATCACGCACTGAGAAACGTAAATTGATTTTTGATAAGGATTTCAAGTTTCCATCGTTGGAAAAAGCTAGGGAGGAGATAAATAAATTAAAGAAATCTTTAAAAAAACTTGAGGATATAGGAGAAATTGACATAGATTTATTCGATGTGTTATTCGAGAAAAAAGGTGATCTATGGATTGTAAAAGAAGGAAAAGAGGCTGAGGCTGCAATGAAGAGCCTAAAGAAAGCAATGGAGGATTTTCAAAAGGAGTCTGAAAGATTCGTAGATGTTTTCGAGAATATTAGGTCTAACGTACCTGATCTTGGCATAAGTGAACTTTTAGAAGAAGCAGAAAGAGAATTCGATAAATTTGGAGAAAAGACTCAGGCTCAAATGGATGCGGTCAGAGAACAGCTTATAATCTCTCTCTCGAAGCAGGGTGAAGTAGGAACCGCATTTGGTGTTGGTCTAGCAAAAGGGATTACATCTAATGAAGTAAAAACAATGCTCAAAAATGCGGCTGTTACTATTACTGATGTACAGCTACAGGCAATGCGTAACAATGCAGAAAAAGCAAAAGAACCAGCAACGATGTTATATGCAGTATTCGCGCAAGAGCTTATCTCTTCAGAAAAAGCACGAGAATTGTTTGAAATGGGAGAGAAGCTGACAGTTAGTGTAATAAATGGTGCGCAACAAGAAAGCCTACAAGCAGCTATGAAAGATATCGGTAGAGGCTTAGGCGCTGGAATGATGGAAGGACTGGGGGAAGCAGTATCTGGAGGCGTAGCCGCATTAGAGGAGTTTTTAGGAATGAGTCTCGCCGAAAGCGCACCACTAAAAAAATTCGCACAAGCGGCAGATGCAGCGGCAAAAATTGCTGAGAGAGTTAGTTTCGATGGAGGTGGTAAGGGGTCAGATGCAGCGGCAAAAAAAGCAGCGAAGGAAAGAGAGGAGCAATTGAAGAGATTGCTTGAGCTTGAGAAGCAGAATCTTGAAATCACTAAGAAGCGTGCAGAACTTGAAAAAGAGAGTATAAAAGCTGCTGCTGAAGGTAGGGATCTAACAGAAGAAGAAGCCGCAAAACTTAAAGAAATTAATGGGATAATGGCTAGGTTCCCAAGCCATCTCTATGATATTAATGAGAGAATTGATGGTGTTATAGAGAGCACAAAGGCTTGGGGTGAATCATGGGAAGAGGCTCAAAAAAGAGTGGCAGACTTAAGAAAAGAATTAACTGATCTGGATGATGAAATGAAGAAAAACCGTGAGGAGTTTGAGAAATTATATGGTAAAGAACCTGGTAAAATTGGTGGTGAGGCTGCTTTGGCACTTGCTGGTGAAATGGGTAGAAAAGTTGCAGAGCTTGAGGCTGAGAGGGAGGCAATAAAAGATAGCATAGGTACTGATTCCTCTAGAAAAGACGCTGGTAAAAGATTAGAGGAAATTCAGAAAGAGATCCTATTTTTAAATGAAAAAAATAAGGCAGTAGGTAAATCTATTGTCGATTCATCTAGAGAGCTGGAAGCCCAAGAGGCTAAAATTTTTGCGTTAAGAGCGCAGAGCCTAATAATGCAGGACAAGGGTGCCGAGAGATACCAGCAGCATTTAGACAAAATAGATGAAGAACAGAAAAAACTTGAAAAGCTACAGTCACCAATAATAGCCGAAGATACCGCATCTGCGTTTGTAGCTGAGCTAGAGAGGGGAAGGCAGATCAATGAGGCTAATACAGAAGCAGAAAAAGAATATCTGAAGACATTATTTGATATACGAGATAAGAGAGCAGAAATGAATAAAGAGGAGGAGGATCAAAAGAAGTCTATAAATGATGAGCTAAAAGAAGCAATATCTAATGAAAAAGAATTAGGTGCAGTGCAACAAGAAAGGATGAGTAGGACAAGCCGCATGCTTGACAGATTGCAAACAAGGCTCTCTAAACTCACAGAGGCAGAGAGGGCTAAGATCACTGGAGAAAAGACCGAAGCCATAGGATTTACTGAGGCGACAGGTATATCCGCCGATGGTGATGTCGGTATATCAGGAGATAAGGGCAACGCTGAAAATGATGAGATAGAAAACCAGCAGAGAATTACTTCTAGGGGACAAGCGCTAGATAGGTTACTAAAATTAGAACAGGATCATCTAGCTACTTTAGCTGGCGAGAGGACATCCGCATGGTCTTTAATGATCTCTGAGATGATGGAGAGTTATAAAGCAATTAGGAAAGAGACAAAAACACTTACTGATGCGTTAATAAAAATGTGGAATGCCGTATTCTCGGCGATGGTGAAGGCGGCTGGGGCAGCAAGTAGTGCAAGAAAAAGATCTGGCGGGGCTAAGGGTGGGAAGAGGGGTGGTTATGCTGATGATTTTATGAGAGGATTCCAACCGGGAGGATTTACAGCGAATGTAGGCACATCCAGACCAGCGGGAATCGTGCATGGTGGCGAATGGGTTGCACCTAATTGGATGGTAAAGAGATTCCCTGGGTTGATTTCTGGGCTTGAGGCATTGCGTATGGGCAAGGCTATAAGACAGTTTGAGGCTGGTGGTTTAGTTGGCAATAGAGTCCCGCAATCTATTTCAAAGACCAATGAAATAAAAGTCGAGATGGTAAATCATATTAGAGACCAGCTTGACATGAGAGCAGTATCTGAACAATTAGGGTATTCTTTAAGCAATAGGATTCTAACCTAATAATGCAAAGTTATGAATATGAATACAATGGCTTCACAATAAACTTTATTGATAGTAGAGATGGTTCCTCGTCTTCTACGGCGGCTTGTAGTTCCCCAAGGCGTAAGGCGACTATAGCAGTACAAAGGGCTTCTGGGTTTACTGCTCCAGAGATAAGACATAGCCAGAGTATAATTGCTGGAAATCATGGCACGGTAGATCATTTATCATATGTGGGAGGAAGAATTATTACATTAGAGGGTGTTATACATGGTCAAAATGATGTAGAGACATTAGAGCTTATGGAGGATCTTAACCGTTATTGGAATCTACCATCAGTCCCAACTCCAGATAATCGTGGATATTCTCAGCTTGGTTTTGCAAAGGATGGTCAGGTTGCAAAATATGTAAATGCTAAAATACATTCTCTTCCATCAATAGATAGAGATTTGCACACACGTAATACCTATAGATTTCAAGTCCAATTCAGATGCGAAGACCCACGTATCTATTCAAAGATAGAGAAAACACAGTCATTAGTTAAGGCAGTTCCTAAGTCTGGTTTTCCGACCTATTTCCCAAAATTATTTGGTGTAACTGGGTATAATAATGAAAATACAATAGAGAATATAGGTAACTGGGCGGCTCCTTTAAATTATACGATTACAAATAATGGTATATTAGATGTAATTGTTCCACGATTGACAAATGTAACAAGTGGTACATATCAGGAATTTAATATGACTATTGCTCCTAGCGATAGCATAACAATAGATTCAGTCGCTGGAACTGCTGTAGATCAAGACGGAAATAATATACTAAAATATGAAACTAATGATAGTAATTGGCTATATGTAAACCCAAGAAGTATAGATACATTTAGACTCACTTGTGATTACGGAAACCCAACTGTTGTATTGACATTCAATGACACTTGGATCTCGGCACCGAGGTAGTGTATAATCCATAGAGAGTATTATACTCGAAATGCAGCTAGAGAGAGACAGAGAAAGCGTGATTATTATAAAAAATATCCAACAAAAGGAGCAGAGTCTTTCAGAAAAATGAAATTTAAAAGACCATATAGAGTTTGGGCGCATGGGACTTTAGCCAATCATAAAAGAAGAAAATTAGTGATTAATATCGCTGTAGATGATTTAGAGTTATTAGCAAAAAGTTCTGAGAGATGTCTATTCTGTGATATAAAACTAAGATATGGTGGTGGTAATCATAAAGTTGCTTCAAAGTATGGATAAGCTAAAAATATGTGTTAAGTGTAAGAAGCAAATGTTGCTAGATTGTTTCCACAAGCAATCTAATACTAAAGATGGTCATACTAATGATTGTAAAGAATGCCGTAATCGTAGCGGTAAATATTGGTATGAAAAAAACAAAAAAAGGCATGCTGAATCTGGTAAAATCTGGAGAAAGAATAATCCAGAGAAATCAAAAGAATACAGTTAGTGCGACTTTAGATCGTATTAACAATGAAAATCATATGAGCATTGACAACGTGCAGATACTTTGTCATTCATGTAATACGGCAAAAGGGACTAAGCCTATGGAGGAGTATATTGACCACTGTAAGTTTATAGCCAATAAATTTGCTATGGTGTAGAATAATAATATGGCTAATTCATCTTTCTTTCATGTCGAAATCTATGACCAAAGTGATTCAACACAGTTGGTTAGGATAGACAATTTTACATCTTTATGGTATGAAGATACAATTGATAA